>OBXV01000027.1_pt1 | contig 229223 bp, 227 predicted proteins | sample 1495451 | NCBI WGS metagenome assembly OBXV01 (sample SAMEA2580178, study PRJEB22360) | human gut metagenome | biome: human gut; feature: human-associated habitat; material: faeces | place: Denmark | collected 2008/2010 | reverse complement strand
TTAGCGCCGATTGTAGTGAGGGGTTGCCCCTTGTGAGAGTAGGACGTCGCCACGCAAAGGTAACAAGATGAACTAGAAATAGTTCATCTTTTTTTTGTTTAAATCTTTTACTAAATTGAACTAATAGAGTCTTCTATGAATATCGAAGTTAGTTTTCACCTACTTCGTTTTTTTATAGTTGGTTATTATAAAATAACGATATAATTGATTTTGATACAATACACGTTTATTTATAAATCAAAAATATAGAGAACAGTATACAAATGTCCGTTCCTATTCTTAAAATGATTCTTATACTTACTTAAATTAGGTATAATTAGTATATGTTTTGTGAGAAATTTAGACTTATAATCAGCAGTGAATGTATAATTAACGTATAGGAGACATGGATGAAATGAAACTAATTGGTATAGATTTAGACGGTACTCTTTTGAATTCTGACCAGAGCATTAGTCAAAAAAATGCAAGAACAATGCAACATTTACCTAAAGACTGTTTTCCATTCATTTGTTCTGGAAGAGAAGTAGAAGACATTAATAATATTCTCAAAAAATCTGGTTTAATGGTTCCAGCAGTAGGATTAAATGGTTCTGTTGGATTTGATGGAGAAAAAAAGATATTTGAGTCTTTTTTCGATAAAAAGGATGTAAAAAAAATTGATTCTGTCATATCGAAATTTCCAACTAAAATATATACGAATCTCGGAAGTTATGAATCGCAGAACTATAAAAATAAAATGAAAAAAATCTTTCACGAGGTAGGTAGTGAATTTTCTGTCAAGGAGTTGAACTATGAGCTTGAGTATGAAAAATCTATTTGTTCTATTCCTTATAATAATATTGAAGAAATTATAGAAAAGGATGATATCAGCATTTACAAATTTTTTATTTTTATTCCCAATCGTCAATTGAAAGCGAATATATTTAACCGTTTGAAAAAGATGCTAAATGTGACTGTTACTGAATCAGCACCTGTAAACATTGAAATCGTGCCTCAAAATGTATCGAAAGGCACGGTGTTTGATCGTTTGGAATCAATCTACAATTTAAAAAAACCTTTGAGAATCGCGATCGGAGATAGTTTAAATGACTTATCTATGTTTGAGAGTGCAGATATTAGTTTTGCAATGGGAAATAGTCATCAAGAGATCATGAAAAAAGCTGATTATATTACCGTTTCAAACGATAAAGACGGAGTATCTCAAGCCTTTGAAAGAATTCTTACCATATAAACTAATTTAGGGAGTATAGAATATAAATATTTAGGATTGTGACAAAAATCATGTCACAATCTTTTTTCGAATAAACTCATTTTTTGAAGCCAGCCATTTATCGTAATTTCTTTGCATAATACGAACAAATTTTCGGTTATTGATGAAAAAAAACATTGAAAATGGTATGATAAAAGAAAAAGAGGAGGGAATTTTTAATGGTGAAATTTATCCATGCGGCAGATTTACATATGGATCGGTCATTTGAAGGACTGACAACTCTAGATAAAACTGTACAGGAAAAACTATTGAAGACGAATCTGACCGTTTTATCAAATATCATTGAACAGGCAATAATAAATAACGTTGATTTTGTTTTACTTGCAGGAGATAATTTTCATCAAAATCGTCCTTCATTAAAAATACAGAAACATTTTTCAGAACAGATGAAACGGTTAGAAAAAAACCATATACCTGTATTTATAATATTCGGAAATCATGATTTCTATCAAAAAGAGCGGTATTGGTTCTCCTTTCCTAAAAATGTCCATTTATTTACATCCGAAACGGTAGAGACAAAAAAAATAACGATAAAAAGTGGCGAAACTGTCTCTCTCAGTGGATTCAGTTATCGACAACCATGGATTCAAAAAGACAAAGTGATGGAATTTCCTTCTAGAGAACTCACAGATTACCATATTGGTTTGTATCATGGGGAACCTGGTACCTCGCAAAAAGGGAACTATGCCCCTTTCCAACCTTCAAAAATGCAAGAAAAAGGATACGATTATTGGGCTTTGGGGCATATCCATGTGCCAACAGTTTTAAATGAAAAGCAAACCATCGTTTATCCAGGTGCGCCTCAAGGACACACTAAAAAAGAACAAACTTCTACGTCCATTCTACTTGTTGAATTAAGTAAAGGCAGTTGTCAAATACATCCGATTAAAGTAGCAGAGGTCTATTGGAAGACAAAGGAAATATCATTGAGGCAAGCGAAAACGACAAAAGAGGTCATTGTTCATATTCGTCAGCAACTTTCAAAAGTAGAAGATGGGTTTAGTTTAATTGAGATAAAATTAAAAGATTATGACCATCTCAATACAGATGTTCTAGAGAGAATACAATCAGGAGAGTTATTAGATTATCTGTTAGAGGAATTTTCAGATAGGATAAGGGATTTATTTATTTGGCGTATTTCTCTCATGGAGGATACTTTTTATGCGAAGATTCCACTTGCTGCTTCTGCTAAATTGATGGAACAGCTATTTCAATACTATCAGACACCTCAAGATTTCCAACAAATTTTAAATGAAGTATATAGTCACCAAGAAGCGGCTAAAATATTGAGCGAACTGCCGGAATATCAAGAAGAAACACTTGAAAAAGCCAAGCAGCTACTTAATCAAGATTTTTTATTTGAGGAGGATCAGGAATGAAGATTTTAAGGATCGAGATTGCTGCTTTTGGAAAATGGCGTCAAAAAAGTTTTGATTTTTATTCAGGCAATCAGCTGATCTATGGGGGAAACGAAGCAGGAAAATCAACGATTTATCAATTTATCCAAGCCATCTTATTTGGATTCCCTTCAAAAGGCCGTAAAAAAAAGGATTATACACCAAAAGACGGCTCAGCCTATGGCGGCAAAATATGGCTTATACATCCTGTATACGGTGAGTTTGCTGTCGAGCGCTGTAAACAGCAAAATCGTGGAAAATCGAAGGTATGGCTGGGGAACCAAGTTGGAAGTGATGAATTACTAGAAAAACTGATTGCACCTTTGACGAAAGAGTTATTCCAGCAGGTATTTACTTTCCAGCAAGAACAGTTGATGGAACTAGATCACTTGAGAGAAAAAGAGCTACATGATGCACTGATTTCTTTAGGGATTACGGGCAGTTCTCAAGTATTCCAAAAAAGACAAGAATATTATCAGAAAGCACAACAGTTATTCAAGAAAAAAGGCCAAAAACTGCTGATCAATCAAAAATTAAATGAATGGAAAGAGCTTCAAGAAAAAATCCATCTAAAACAAGAACAGGAAGCTTATTTTGGCAAGTTGATCCAACAAGAACAGGAATACGAGTCGCAACAGCAACAGTTACTGGAACAACTACATGAGGCGAATAAACAATTTGCACTAGCCAGACAGCAAGAACTCAATTTTTCTTTATATGAAGAATGGCAATCCCTCAAAAAAAACATCGCCACAGGTCTTCCTGATGAACAACTTCTTCTTGATCTGGAGTCTTTTTCCAAACGGTATCAGCAAACAAATGAGCGTTTAGAAGAATTAGAAGCAACTCTGGAAAAGCATAGCGGGATGGATCAGCAGTCAGCTAGATATTATTTTTATTTAGAGCAGGAGCAAGAACTAAAAGACCTCCAACAACTCCAGTTTACAACGGAACAATTAAGCGAAGAATGGCAAAGACTTCAAATAGAGACTAGAGAAACAAATTCAGAATTGAAGATTTTGGAACAAAGATGGCAGTGGCAGAAAAATCCGTTACCGGAAGAATTTTTATATGAAGAAGAGTGGAAGAATCTTCTGGCTGAAGAAAGAAGGATTGCTGATCTAGAAAGCCAGATTTCTGTGCGTCTCCAGATAGCTAAAGAACAGCAAAAAATGATCGAAGCAGAAGTGAATGAGTTGGAAGAGACTTATCCAGCATTATTACAAAATCAGTCAGAGATAGCACCAACCCCTTCATCTAAACCCTATATGCTAATTGCTGGCGGAGCAATAATCATTGCAGGTATATTTGTACCAATGCCCTTAAAAGTGGTCTTTTTATTGATTGGTGCAGGCATGGTGGGCTATTTCTTCTACAAACAGCAACCAAAGGTCAAACCTAAAAATGATTTCTCAGAAATAAAAGGAATGTGGCAAGAAAAACTAGGTCAGCTTGATTTAGCTTTAGCCCAATTAGCAGAAGCAGAAGAAAAACAAAAGAGAATCGAAGAAGAAAAACAGATTCTTCAGCAAGAAGTATATCGTTTTGCTGATCATCGGCACTTAGGAAAGATGGATACACTCAAACTCATGAAAGAATATGGGCAAGAAGTCATAGATTATCAGAAATTGTATGGCGTATTTGTGCGGAAACATAAAAGAGAGCAGGAAATCCAAGAAAAACTACAACAGATCGATCAGAAATTTGAGTTTGTTAAAGAATGGCTACCCATACAAGATAAGACGATCTCAGAAAAAATGGCTATGCTTTCCCGTTTTATCCAAGAAATGGAACAGATGAAATTTGCCAGAAGCTATCAGCAAAATACTTTATTGAAGCAAGAAATCAATCAATTGAAAAAGAAACAAAAAGTATGGATACAAGAATACAGCGAACAATTGAGCCAAGCTGGATTATCTTATCCTTCGGAAGTACCTGTCTTTTTACAAAAAGCCAAACAAGCCGAACAGCAGATGAAAAGGTACAATGAACTGTCAGAAATGCTTCGTCCACTGTTTCCTGAAGAACTGACGAAAGAGAAATTATCTGTAAGACTGCGGCAACTGAAAGAAAAACAAGGCCAACTACAGCAAGAAGAAAAAGAAGCAAGTGAAAATCGGCAACGACTCCAAATTCAAGTAGAAGAGCTGCAAAGAGACGGCACATTGGACGAACTCTATCAACAAGCTAGCCGACAAAAAGCAAAATTGCAGGAATTGCTGGAGGAATGGGGCGCATTTGAAATCGCAGGGACATTCTTAGGCGATCTTTCAACAGAGATGAGTGAGAGACAATTACCTCAGTTGTTAAAAGCAGCGGGTGATTATTTAGGTATTTTAACAAAAGGAAATTATCAGAAGATATTACTGAAAAACGATACACTGACTTTAACAGACGGATATACAGACTTTCCAATCTATGAGTTGTCTACAGGTACGAAAGATCAGCTGATTATGGCGATGAGGTTTGCTTACCTCTCGTTAGAAGCCAATCGTTCGATATGCCCGATCATCATAGATGATGGCTGGCTTCATTATGATCATCAGCGAAAGTATCAATTAGCTGAACTTTTAGCTAAATTTGGAGAAAAGTATCAAATAATTTGTTTTTCTTCTGATAAAGAAATGGTAAGCTATTACCATGAGATGAACCAAACCGTAAAACAATTAGAAGGAGCAAATAATGAAAAAAATTCGTGATTTAGTAATCGATGAGCAGTTTGAGCAATTTGTCCTGATCAAAAGTGCAGATGTAAGAATCGCTAAAAACGGAAAAAAATTTATTGCTTTTACTTTCCAAGATACTTCAGGTACCATCGATGGCAAGTACTGGGATGCTTCGGAAGAGGAAATCAATAAATTTACAGCTGGCACAGTTGTTTTTCTAAACGGTAAAAGAGAGGTTTATCAAGGGAACCCGCAAGTAAAGATTCTTCACATGCGTTTAACAAGGATGGATGAGCCAGGGGAACCTAGTTTATACATGGAAAGAGCCCCTTTGAAGAAAGAAGAAATGGAAGAAGAAATCAATCAATTATTATTTGAAATCACAAATGCACATTGGAATCGGATCGTTCGCTATCTACTCAATAAATACCAAAAACAATTTTTTGAGTTTCCGGCAGCCAAAAGAAACCATCATGCATTTGCCAGTGGATTAGCTTATCATACTTTGACAATGCTTCACTTAGGAAAATCAATTGCCGATGAATATCCTGAGTTGAATCGACCATTATTATATGCGGGTATCATTTTGCATGATTTAGGAAAGGTGATCGAACTTTCCGGTCCTATGTCGACAGAATATACGCTTGCAGGGAATTTAATCGGTCATTTGGTATTGATTGACGAAGAAATAACTAAAGCCTGTCTTGCGCTGAAAATCAGCGAAGCTGACGAAGACGTTCTCGTATTACGACATATGGTTTTAGCACATCACGGCCTATTAGAATATGGTTCACCTGTACGTCCAAGAATAATGGAAGCAGAAATATTACATCAAATCGACAATATTGATGCTTCCATGCAGATGATGTTGACTTCGATTCGTCAAACAGAACCAGGAAAATACACAGATCGGATTTTCGGTATGGACAACCGAAGTTTCTATGTACCAAAAGATTTATAGCAAAAATTTATTTTTTTCATTCAAAACAAAAAAGCGAGACATAAGTCTTCGCTTTTTTTGTTTTCTTTTATTTTGATGAATCAGTTGTTTCTTCAGTTGAAGATTCTTTTGTTGAATCAGTTGATTTTGTGTCAGAGCTCTTTGTTGAAGATGTGGCTTCACTTGAGTCTTTCGTACTTGATGAAGTTGTTGTGAATGCACTCAACACATTTTCAAAGGCATCATCTTTGATTTTTACATTTGCATCTTTTAATTCTTCACCGATTACTTTAGTCGTGAATGTATTATCACTTAATTTTGTTTCAGTAGCGATTTCTTTTAATTGATCTTTGTATTTATCCATGTCGTTGCCTTTATTTTGGTTTTTCACCATTTTGACAACATAGTATTCTGTTGCATAAGAAGTAGTATTTGTTGCAGTAATAACGTCAGAGACTTCGCCGTCTTTCAATTTGAAAGCTGCTTCTTTTACTTCTGCAGGAATGGTTGTTGTCGTCGAGTCGAATTTGACTTTACCGCCATCTTCTTTTGTCTCTGAATCAGTCGATTTGTCTTTGGCTAATTTAGAGAAATCATCCCCATCGTCCGCTGATTTTTTTACATCTTTGGCTTCATCTTCACTTGATAATTTGATGATTTGTGCTTCTACTTCTGGATGGAAAGATTCCCAAGCAGTTTTCAAATCATCATCTGTAATATCTACATGAGCCTTCAAACCAGCTTCAAAAGCTAGATTATTACGGATATATTCTTTATAAGAATCTTTCGTATACCCAGCAGTTTCTAATTGTGATTCAAAAGTATCACCTAAAGATTTCGCTTGTTTGTCGTATTCTGCATCCACTTGTTTATCTGTTACTTTATCGCCGTATTTGTTATTGAATACTTTATAGATGATCATCCGTTGTACTAATGATTGGTTCGATGATTCGAGCTTTGCTTCATCGTAGAAATCAGATACAGTGATCGTTCCGCCTTTCATCGTTGCGATATCTTTATTGGTATCGCCTGAACAAGCCGCTAGAGTTAAAACAGCCAACGCACTAGTAGCTGCCAAAATAATTGATTTTTTTTTCATTAATGTTTGCACTCCTGTAATTAGTTATTATTTTTTATATATTAACTATACCATATCCCATGCCCTTTAAAAGCGTTCTCGTGATAGTTTCAAACAAAATTCAAAATTTCATCACATTCCTAGGAAATGTGCAATTATTCCTCTATTAGAGAGTCGTATCTGTTGAGAAAATGATCATTATTGTATTTGATCAGGATACTCAGGCAGATCAGCTGTTAGTTTTTCTACTTGTTCATTGATTTGGGCGATACGTGGTTCGGCCTGGAATTTAAAATCTTCGATATCTTTTTTGATGGCTTCTTGGAAAGCGGGAATCACAGATTCAGCTGTTTCTTTTGTCTCAATCAATGCGCTTTTAAAATGATCCAAGCTGTTATTTAAATCGTTTGTCAGAGTGGTTGCTTCTTCCAGTTCTTCAATCAGTTTTTTTCTTGTTTCGTTCCCACTCCTAGGTGCAAATAACAGACCTCCGACAGTTCCAGCAGCAGCTCCGAATAACAGTCCTTTGAAAAAGTTTTTAATCATCGCTGTGCACCTGCTTTACGATTGTTTCTTGAATAGCTTTTAGTTCTTCTGGTCCATAACTGTCTTGATGGTTGCCAAAGTGGATAGAAAAATCGTCCTCTTTGCTATAGCGAGGAACTAAATGGATATGTGAATGAAAAACAGATTGATAAGCTAATTCACGGTTGTTATTCAAGATATTAAGACCTTTCATTTCTGGAAAAGCTTTTTCTAATGCTTGAGCAATCTTAGGCACACGTGAAAAAACTTCTCCTGCAAGTTCAGGATCATATTCAAAAATATCTGCTACATGACGTTTAGGGACAACTAACGTGTGTCCTTTCGTTGCTTGAGAAATGTCTAAAAAAGCATAGACTTTGTCGTCTTCATAAATTTTATAGCTTGGGATTTCTTGATTGATGATTTTGCAAAAAATACAGTTTTCCATAAAAAACATCCTTTCCATAAAAAATAAATACTTCAGCTTAACTTTACCATAAGTTAAAGCCATTGTAAGGAAAAAAACAAAATACCGTCATTTTCTTCGTGGTATAATAAATAAAAATAAATGGCGGAGGAAAAAGAATGAGTTTAATTATCGATCATGTCACAGGAGGGTATGGCCATCTCCCTGTGTTAAAAGACATCAGTTTCAACGTACAGCCTGGAGAGATAGTAGGATTGATCGGGCTGAACGGAGCAGGGAAAAGTACAACCATCAAGCACATTATCGGTCTGTTGGAACCTTCAAAGGGAACGATAGAAATCAATCATCTATCTTTAAAGAAAAATACAGAAGAATATCGTAAACAAATTGGGTATATTCCAGAGACGCCTTCTTTATATGAAGAATTGACTTTGAGGGAACATATCGAAGTCACTGCGATGGCCTATGATATACCTATGGATACAGCAATGAAAAGAGCTGAAAAGCTGTTGGAGACTTTCCGTTTGTCTAATCGCCTTGACTGGTTTCCGGCTAATTTTTCAAAAGGGATGAAGCAGAAAGTGATGATCTTATGCGCCTTTTTGATCGAGCCTTCTTTATATATCATTGATGAACCATTCTTAGGATTGGACCCACTAGCTATCAATGCGCTGCTTGAATTGATGGTAGAGATGAAAAAAGAAGGAGCCGGTATTTTGATGTCTACGCATATTTTAGCTACTGCAGAAAAATACTGTGACCGTTTTGTGGTCTTACATAACGGAGAGATACGAGCAGATGGGACCCTTGAGATGTTGAGAAAAGAATTTCATCTGCCGGATTCTTCTTTGGACGAAATCTATATCGCTTTAACAAAGGAGCAGGCACATGAGTAGTTTTTTTCAAAAACGTTTAGCAAGGCATCAAAAGAAAATGATGAAATATATGCGCTATGTGTTGAACGATCATTTTGTTTTAGTTTGTCTTTTCTTAATTGGTGGCGTGGGATTGTACTATTCTAGCTGGTTGAAAACCTTGCATCCGCCTTTTGCACTTGGGGGGATGATAATCTCTGTATTTTGGATGCTCTGTTTATTTGTAGGCAAGATGGCTACTTTTGCGGAGGCAGCAGATATTGTTTTTTTACTTCCGAAAGAAAAAGAAATGCAGACCTATTTGGAACGAGCTTTTCGCTATTCTTGCATTTTTCCGATGATCCTTTTGATATTGGCATGCGGATTTGCTATGCCATTAGTGGTGGTTAGTACTCAGCAAGTCTTTTCGATGTTTTTCGTCTATCTGATCATATTATGGAGTTTGAAATTCAGTCATCTGCAAATCAAGCGAGCAGAATTGTTTCGGCTAGATCAACAGGTCATTCGTTATTGGAAAACAGGTTGGTTACTTTCTTCTATGCTCATTTTGCTTCTTTCATTTTATTGGCTGGTCTGGGCAGGGGTAGCAGGTGCATTGGTACAGGCAAGTCTATATTACTGGTTTTTGTGGAAGCAACAGGAAAAAGGATTGGATTGGGAGAAAATGGTGCACGTAGAAGAACAAAGGTTGCATCAAATCTATCAATTTATTAATTTATTCACCGATGTTCCTGAAATTACGGCAAAGGTAAAAAGAAGACGCTACTTGGATCCTCTATTGACTCATATTAAGAGAGAATCAAAAAACACTTATCTTTACTTGTTTGCAAGAAGATTGGCAAGAGGTTCTGATTTTAGTGGTCTTTATTTCCGGTTAGTAATTATAGGTGGGCTATTGATTTTCGGAGTGATCGACTTTTATTTTAGTCTGATAATCGGTTCTTTATTTTTATATTTGATCGGGTTCCAATTGTTGCCTTTAGCGAGCCAGTTCCGCTATATGGTGCTCGTTCAGCTTTATCCGATCCATGAGAATCAGAAGAAGCAGGCGATCCAGTATCTGCTCACATGGGTATTAGTTATCGCATCGGTTATCTTTGGGTTGATTGCTGCAGTCGTATTGGATGGTCAGCAGCGATGGGTTCCGCTAGCGGCTTATTTGATTGTTACGGGTCTCTTTGTTAAACTATATGTACCAACTCGTTTGAAGAAGATGTCAGACTGAAAACAAAGCTGTGTAGGTTAAAAATGAACTGAAAAATAGAGCGTTGACAGTAAGAATGCTGTTCGTTCTATTTTTTTTTTGAGAAAAGTCGGTTTTTTGAATGGCAAATAAATGAAAAAGAACGTATATGTGCTTGACGTGTAGTGATCAGGCGACTAGAATAATAAGTACTGCAAAACAAAGAGTAAGAGGACGGGAGAATGCATGATGGAGTTTCAGTTAGACCAAGAGTGGCGGTTACGTCCCATCAAAGGCGATACAGGAAAAACATACATAGGCATGCGTGATGAAGACAAAGTCTTTATTAAACGAAACACGACTCCGATGTTGGCTGCTCTTTCAAGGGAAGGAATTACACCAAAACTTGTTTGGACAAAACGAACGGGGAATGGCGATACCTTGACAGCACAAGAATGGCTAGAAGGCCGCTTGCTAACTCCTAATGAGATTGGTCAAAGAAATGACGTAATTGATGTTTTGTACCATTTACATCATTCAAATTCTCTTAAAACCATGCTGACCCGTATCGGCGGACGTGTTATGACGCCGGAGAAGATGTTGCAAAAATATGAAAAAGAATTACCAGAAGAACTCCAGAAAAATCAATTTCTGCAAATCGTCCATCGATTTCTTCGTGAGCAGATCCCGCCGATAGATAAGGAAAATCTATCAGTAGTGCATGGAGATGTAAATCATCGAAATTGGTTAGTATGTAAAAATTATTTATATCTCGTGGATTGGGATTCAATCATGTTTGCAGACCCTGCGGTAGATATTGCAACGATTTTAGGAAATTATGTGCCTCTATCCAGTTGGAATCAATGGCTGATCAGTTATGGCATACGTCCGACTGACGAAATGCTTGAAAAGTTTCACTGGTATGCGGCCATGAATTTGCTCCAAGAAATCACTAGATACTGCAAACGTGAAGATCATCGACGAATGAACGAAGAAATTTTACAATTAAAACGAATTTTCAGTGGCTGAGGTTTGGCCCAAACTCTGCGGAGATTTGGCCAGACCTTTTTAATTAGAGAAAGGAATGGAGATAAATAATGCGTGTCCGAAATCGTCCGGGAGCAGCGGAAATGCTAGCGGCTCACCCGAATTTTGTAATTAGTGATCCAACATTGTGGAAGGGAAAATGGAATGAATTGTTTGGAAACGATCATCCAATCCACATTGAGATTGGAATGGGGAAAGGCCAGTTCATTACTGGAATGGCAAAAGCCCATCCTGAAATCAATTATATTGGAGTAGAAATGCAAGTAAGTGTTGTTTCTATAGCATTAGACAAGTTGATCGAACAACCGCTTCCTAACCTGAAGCTTCTGCATGTGGATGGATCAGCATTGACAGAATATTTCGCTGACAGCGAAGTAGATCAGATCTATCTGAATTTTTCTGATCCATGGCCGAAAAAACGACATGAAAAACGGCGCTTGACATACAAAACTTTTCTTGCTGTAGATGAACAGATCCTTCGCCCAAATGGAGAAATCCATTTCAAAACAGATAATCAAGGATTGTTTGAGTATTCGCTGGCAAGTTTTTCTCAATATGGCATGATCCTCAAACAGGTATGGTTGGATTTGCATCAAAGTCAATTTGAAGGCAATATTATGACGGAGTATGAAGAAAAATTTTCTTCGAAAGGTCAACGTATTTATCGAGTAGAAGCTCGATTTCAAGATAAGGCCAAAAAGAAAAGTCTGTGAATGAACTTTTTACTTTCATAAAAATATAAATCAAATCCCAGAAAACACATTACATCTGTCATGTGCATTTTCTGGGACTTTTTTGATTTAAGATATACCTATTTCCTCGGTTTTCAACAAGGTGGAATCAATTGGAATCGAGAGAATGAAAATAATCCTTTGTCGGTGATCTTCAATTCGGGTATGACAGATAAGGTTAAGAAAGAAAGTGTCAAAAAAGGATCAAAGGTTTTAGCTGCCCCTAGTTGATGTGTTTCAGCTATTAATTCATTCAGCTGTTCATTGACGACCAAAAAAGGTTCCTGTGTCATGATGCCGCCTATCGGTAGAGGAAGACAAGCTATTTCCTTCTGTTTGTTGACAACAGTCATCCCGCCACCTTTTTGAATCAAAAGATTAGCAGCATACAGCATATCCTCATCATTTGTCCCCACGACAACTAGATTATGAGAGTCATGAGCAATCGTTGTCGCTATCGCCCCTTGTTTCAGCTGAAATCCTTTTACGATGCCTAACCCAATATTTCCGGTTTGATGGTGACGCTCGATCACCGCAATCTTTAATTGGTCTTTTTCGATTGAAGGAATGAATCGTTCGCCTTGTCGGTCCACTTTTTCTACCAAATCGTTCGTGACGAGACTATTCGGGATAATTTCGATCACATGGGCTTGCGAAGAAGGGAGAAGCAGCTCTAACGAACGAGGGTGCAATGGTTGAGCATTTAGGTTTGGTAGACAGCATGTATATGGATTTGAATGATCAGCAAATAAATGGTCTTCGAGTTGACCAGATTGGACGACCAATGTTCCCTTATAGAAAACTTCATGAATTGGCAGCTTGGTAAGATCGTCTGTTAAGAAGAAATCAGCTTGATACCCAGGAGCAATCGCACCTAGTGTTTTCAAATCAAAACATTCTGCTGCATTCAATGTTGCCATCTGGATTGCCTGTAATGGATCAATTCCCATTGAAATAGCTTGACGGACGATATGGTCAATTGATCCTTCTTTAACTAAATCATTGATGAGTTTATCATCGGTGACAAAGAAGCATCTTCTTGAATTATCAGGCGTGATCGCCGGTAGTAGCGAGGCCAGATCTTTTGCAACGGTCCCTTCTCGAACCATTAAATACATACCAAGATCCAAACGTTCTTTAGCCTCTTTTGCAGTTGTAGCTTCATGATCCGTCCGAATACCTGCTGCGGGATAAACATTTAATTCTTCCATGCCGATACCAGCTGCATGTCCGTCAATCTTTTTCTTATGCTGGTGCATCAACTGGATCTTTTCTAGGATATCTGCTTCATTATTTGCTACTGCTTGATAGTTCATGACTTCAGCTAAACCTAAAACTTCGGGATTTTGTAAAAAAGGTGCCAGATTTTTGGCATTTAGATTTGCACCATTTGTCTCAAATGGGGTGACAGGTACACAAGAAGGGAGCATAAAGAAAATATTCATAAGCGTTTGTCTTGCGTCTTCTATCATAAATTGAAGACCAGTACTCCCAGCGATGTTTCCTATTTCGTGGGGATCTGTTACTACAGTAGTGACTCCATGAAGCAAGGATACTTTTGAAAATTCACTTGGTGATAAAAGTGAGCTTTCAATATGCACATGGCCATCAATGAATCCTGGTACTAGATATTGCCCATTAGCATTATGTACGCTTTTTCCTTCATATTCACCAATCCCTACGATCATTCCTTCGTAAATCGCTACATCTTTTTCCATGATCTCTTTCGTAAAGACATTGACGATCTTAGCCTGTTTGATCACTAGATCAGCGGGCTTTTTTTTACTTGCTACTTCGATGTATCTCTTTAATGTTGATTCCAATGGAATGCCTCCCAAGATAAATTTTTATAAGTATAACATAAATTCGTTTTTTGCCAATGTTTTTTAATAAATTCATTTTATTTGAAACAAAAAGTTCAAAAAGACGTATGTTTTTTGTGGAGGGGAGAATAATGGAAATAAAACGATTATCCGATCAAATGATAAGTGAAAGTTTCGCCAAACATGCCCAAGACGTATATGTCTTGCCAGCTTCAGAAGTATTTTACATCTATTTTCGCTATGGCAAAAAACGAACATTCTGGAAGGAAGTATCTTCGGCAGATGGCCAGCAATTGATTTCAAGACTTAAGTATTTGGGACAAATGGATATCGGAGAAAAAAGAAAAGCTCAATTAGGTGCATTGACCTATTCTTTAGAAAAACAGAAGGTTCGGTTACGACTGTCTTCTGTAGGAGATTACCTTCAACGAGAAAGCTTAGTGATTCGGCTATTATACGGTATTTCTGAAACACCTCATCGTTGCTTTAATTCTCTAGATTTTGAAACTATTTTGCAGAAAACCTTTAGACGTGGATTATATCTATTCAGCGGACCAGTCGGGTCAGGAAAGACGTCATTGATGTATCGGTTAGCTTTGAAAGAAAAACGGCAAGTAATCACGATTGAAGATCCTGTAGAGATCGAAGAACCATTCTTTCTGCAATTGCAGATCAATCCCAAAATAGCACAGACTTATGACACACTTTTGAAGCTCGCATTACGGCATCGCCCTGATTTGTTGATCATTGGCGAAATAAGAGATGAATCAACTGCACATGCTGCGGTAAGAGCTGCACTAACGGGACATCGGGTATTCGCAACCGTACATGCACGCAATCTTGAAGGTACATTGATCAGAATCCATGAACTAACAAAGAAAAAAGAAGAGCTATCTGAATGTCTAGCTGGAGTCATTTATCAAGAACTTTTGGAAGATGCCGATCATCATCCTTCTGTCTTGTGGAGTTATCAATTTATGGAGGAAGAACCAGTAAAAAAATCATGGGAGGAAAGCTATGAAGAAGCTCAGAAAAAAACTTGGCAGTCAGAACTATTCTAAAGGACTGACAAGAAGCCAGCAAAACCAGTTTGCACAAACCATGGGAGAACTGCTTTTAACTGGTTTTAGTTTGCAAGAATCCCTTTATTTATTACTCACGATCCGTTCGTTCCAGCCTGCTATTTTGGCAAACATCCAACATCAGCTAAAGGAAGGACAACCGTTTAGTGAAGTACTTTCGCAAACAGGGTATGGAGCAGAACAACTGGTACAGATCGAATTAGCTGAACTTCACGGGAATCTGCCGGCAACTTTGTTGGAAATTGCCAAACAGTTTCGTCTGGTCGAAGGATTTCGCAATGATTTGAAAAAGCTGCTTGCCTATCCGATGCTATTGCTCACCTTTTTGCTAGGTATCTTATTTAGTATGCGTTTGCTCGTTTTACCTCAGCTTATTGGTTCAGGGATGGTTATGGAAGAGCATTGGGGGATTCAGCTGATACAAGTCTTTCACTGGTACGTTCTACTATTTATCCTCGTGGTTGCTTTATTGACTTTTCTAGTAAGGTATCGGCTGATGAAATTGTCTCCTATTGATCGGAGTGAATGGATCAGCAGACAATTGGTGATTGGGCCGATATATTCCTTGTATCAATCTGCTTATTTGTCGCTAGAGATTGGCAAACTTTTTCATGAAGGTTTCGAATTAAGGCAAATCATCGTTTGCTTGAAGGAGACGAAACAAGAAAGTCTCCTTCAACACCTTGCTTCCAAGATGATACAAGGATTGGAGGCCGGTATACCATTAGCTGATCAGTTCCAGAATTACCGTTTTCTATCTGAAGAATTCAGCAAGATTATTTTGCAGGGAGAGGCAAAGGGAAATTTAGGGAAAGAGCTGATATTTTACAGCGAATGGACAAGAAAACAGCTTTTCAAACGACTTCAGCACTGGCTGCATTTTATTCAGCCAATCATTTTTTTGGGCGTAGCGGTTTTGATTTTACTGGTTTATGCTGCTGTTTTATTACCTGTTTATGGAAGTATCGAGGAGGTCTTGCCATGAAAAAGAAAAGAACACCTTATTATAGCGGTTTTACATTAATCGAAATGCTGATCGTTTTACTGATCATCAGTGTACTAGTACTGTTGTTTGTCCTCAATTTGTCACATTATAGGAATCATGTAGACCAAGAAAGTCGTGAAGCAATCATTCAGTTGGTAGACACACAAAAAGAGCTCTACGCGCTTCAAAACAATGGAAGAATCCCTACCGTGGAGGAATTATTGAATGAAGGCTATATCAAACGAGAACATGCAGACATCTACCAGCGACCTTGAAGGTAAAACATTAGCATCAGGATATACGTTGTTTGAGTCACTCTTACTGATTTTATTGCTTACAACAATTCTTTCTTTTCCAGTTCTCGCATTTTCTGCATGGAAGAATGAATTGGCAGTCTATCAATTTTTCAGCCAGTTTGAAAAACGAATCTATACCACTCAAAAAATCGCTATTGTGAACCAAATCCAAACAGGTTTTTATTGGAACAATGACGAAAATCAGATCATTTTTCGTATGTCCCAACCCGATGAAGCGAGCTGGAAAGTATTAGATATTCCTGATGAGATTACCTTGAAACGCCATGCTTCCATCACTTTTGCTGCTGGAACAGGAAATGAAAGTTCACTAAAAGCGTATCAATTTTATTGGGAAGAAAAAGGGCAAACGATTACGTATCAATTCCAGATGGGGAGTGGACGCTATACAAAAAGAATTGAATAGAAAAGGGTTTATTTTATTAGAGTCCCTTACAGCGCTGATGATTGCTTCCGTCTGTGTGTACTTAGTGAGTTTTGGTCAGCTTTTTTTACTTCAGGCAGAAAAGAACAGCGGGGAGGAAATGCTACTTATTCGAATGGTTTACGAAGATACCAAGACACAGCGGATATATCACAAAAGACCAGAGCGAAGTGAAGAAATGATTATGTACGATATCCAAATTATCGAAAATAATGGAGTAATCGAAAAAGTGCTTGTCAATATGGAGAAAGAAGCGATCAATATTGAAAAAACAAGAAATCCCGGCATTTACGCTGATTGAATGTCTAATCGGACTAATGATAGTAAGCAGTATATTGCTGTCATTCAATCTTTTGATCCAGCAAACCATCCAAGTAAGTGACTTTCTGCAGCGTAAAGATCAAAAAGAGTGGCTGATATTTTTAGCACAATTAGAAGAGGAACTTAACAGCAGTCACAATGTTTCCGTGAAAAATCAGCAATTGCATTACACTGTAGAGGATAAACAGTACATCATCGAAAGATATCAGACGATGATACGTAAAAGAAGAACTTCCGGCGGACATCAACCTATGTTAACAAGTATCACTGAGCTTCAATTATTGGAAAAAGAACACACAATTTCTTTTTATGTACACTTTGAAAATGGAGAAGATGGATATGCCATATGGACAAAAAATGATCAATAGAAAATGTTGTAAGGGCTCTATTTTATTTTCTGTGTTGCTTTTATTTCTTTTATGTACGTTTTTATTAACGGCAGCATTAGAAAGCTATCGTTTGTCAATGGATCTGAATATACGAATAAAAAATTATTATATAGCAAAAATAATGAAACAGATGGCTCTATCGGAACAGTCTATACTTGCTGAGAAGTCGGAAGGGATTTTTTACTACACAACGGGATCTGTAACATATCAATGGGTACAACAGTCTCTATTCTTGGAGGTAGAAGTCTCGCCGTTTATCTTTCGATTCATAGAAGAAGTAAAAAATGATACAGATACTGGTACAGAATGAGGAATTGTTCGTGAAAACGCCCTCTTTTCTGTTATAACACTGTTTTTAATAAAAAAATGTTTGCCGTTTCACAAATAAAAAACAGTGAAAACGATTGAAATTTTGTCAATTGTTCGATAGAATTAAACAGGTGAAAAAATTGTTATAATATATCTAGAAATGAGGTGCACCATGTTACCAGAAAAAATGGAACAAGGGTTCAATCAGAACCTGGAAGCTATTCAGCTTTTACAGAATGCATTGGGAACTTCCTTTTTAGAAGCCTATGTCGAAAATGCAGAAAATCTAATAGATGATTATCAAGTACGTGTGGTGGATGGAGTGCCGACAAAAGAGACAGCACAACGGATCACAGCTCTTTATGAAGAGTTGAAAAAACTTTCTTTCGAGCCAGAAGAATGGCGCAGATTGTCTCAACTGCTTTTATTGAAGGGCAACCAGACAGAACATCTGCAGGCGAACCATCAACTCACTCCTGATAGTATCGGTTTTTTATTTGTTTTTCTTATTGAACAACTATACACAAATAAAAAGGAACCAGTTAAGATTCTGGATATTGCGGCAGGAATGGGCAACTTGTTATTAACAGTTCTTTTAAACCTATCGAATGCGGGGTATCAAACAGAAGGATTTGGTGTGGATATTGATGATACATTGTTGGCTGTGGCAGCTTCTACAAGTGATTTGACACAAGCAAATGTTCAATACTTCCATCAAGACGGGTTGCAGGATTTATTAATCGATCCTGTCGATTTTGCAATCAGCGATTTGCCGATCGGTTATTATCCGAATGACGAAAAAGCAAAAGAATTTTTAACAAGTACCGAAGAAGGCCACAGTTATGCACATCATTTATTGCTGGAGCAATCAATGAAATACGTGAAGCCGGATGGTTTTGGTTTGTTTTTGATGCCAAGCGGTTTTTTAGAAACGGATCAAAGCGAAGAAATCAAAAAATGGTTTAAAGAAGAAGGCTATCTTCAAGGAATGATTCAATTGCCAGATGAGTTGTTCCGCAACAAACAATCACAAAAAAGTATTTTGATCTTACAGAAAAAAGGACCACAAGCAAAACAAGTAAAAGAAGTACTGCTTGTGAAACTTGCTTCACTAAAAGAACCAGAGAAGGTGACGGAATTTTTCAACGAGTTTAAAAACTGGAAATCATCTGCTCTGTAATCATTCAACGAGAAGGAGAGTCATATGTCTAAAACAATTGCAATCAATGCTGGGAGTTCAAGTTTGAAGTGGCAATTATATCAAATGCCAGAAGAAACCGTAGTTGCGAAAGGGATCGTCGAACGTATCGGTTTACAAGATTCTATTTTTACGATCAAGTACGGCGATAGTCAAAAATTCGAACAAATCATGGATATCGAAAACCACGAAGTAGCAGTAAAAATGCTGTTAGATCAGTTGATTGAACTGCAAATTTTAAGTTCTTATGATGAAATCACCGGTGTAGGGCACCGTGTTGTTCACGGAGGAGAAACTTATGGGGATTCAGTAGTGATCGATGAGGGAGTAATGGACCGCATTGCTGAATTAGCAGAATTTGCTCCTTTGCATAACCCTGCTAACCTGATGGGAATCAAAGCCTTTAAAAAGATTTTACCTGACATTTTGAGCGTAGCTGTATTCGATACATCTTTTCACTCAACAATGCCAAAGCAAAATTATTTATACAGCTTGCCAGTGTCTTATTACGAAGATTTCAAAGTAAGAAAATATGGCTTCCATGGCACAAGTCATCGTTATGTATCGGAACGTGCAGCAAAATTATTGAACAAACCGATTGAAGAGCTAAAAATCATTACTTGCCACTTAGGAAACGGAGTATCAATCACAGCTGTAAATGGTGGTAAATCCATGGATACTTCTATGGGATTCACGCCATTAGCTGGTGTGACAATGGGTACGCGTTCAGGCGATATCGATCCAGCTGTTCTTCCATACTTAATGGAAAAATTAGAGATTGATATTGATGAAATGATCAATGTTTTGAATAAAAAATCTGGTTTGCTAGGCCTAACAGGATTGTCTAGCGATATGCGTGATCTTGAAAAAAACTATGAAAAAGAACACATTCGTTTAGCTTATGATATCTTCGTGGATCGCATCCGAAAATATATCGGCGGATACGTGACAACGATGAATGGTGTCGATGCAATCGTCTTTACTGCTGGTATCGGCGAAAATGACGGACATGTACGCAATGAAATCATTAAAGGTATGTCTTGGTTTGGCTGTGAAATCGATCCAGCGTTGAATGAATTGCATGGTGAAGAAGTAGATATCTCTACAAAAGAATCAAAAGTAAGAGTATTAGTGATTCCAACAGATGAAGAACTAATGATTGCCCGTGACGTGGAGCGTTTGCGCGGCTAAAAATACACGCGTGTTCTCTTTAGAAAATGGATAATTTTATATCCGTTTTCTAAGAGGACATGCTTTTTTATTTTTTACACAGAAGGATCTGAATATAAAGAAGTGAGTGAATCCAAGTATTCTTTGAATCGTGAGAGGAAAGACGCTCAATAAGCGAATTTATTTTTTGAAGAACAAAAAAAGCTGTGTCCAGACAAGTGATCTTCAAAAGTTTTACTTTTGAGATCCCCTCTGAAACACAGCTTTTCATCAATTAGTCTTTTTTAGGAGGCAATTGGTTTTCTAAATCAGTTCGAACAACAAGCACATCGCAAGCCGCGTTTCTAATAACATATTCAGAAACAGAACCAATAAATAAACGTTCTACAGCATTCAATCCTGTAGCTCCTAACATAATCAAATCTACTTGATTATCTTCTGGGATTTCTTTCGCAATCAGTTGTTTTGGTGAGCCATATTCTACGACAGAGGTTACATTATTCAAGCCAGCTTTCTTTGCGTTGCTTTCATAATCTGCCAATGTTTGCTTTGCCATTTCAGTAGCTTGTTCTGCCAACATTCCATCAAATGATGAAACGGTTTGGAAAGAACGTGTGTCAATGACATGTGCTAATAGAAGTTCTCCGTTATTTCGGATAGCTACATTGACCGCCTTTTTAAAAGCTAATTCAGCTTCATCAGAACCATCCACGGCAACCATGATTTTTTTGTATTGTTGTAACATAAGCATTCACTCCTTAAGTCAATCGTGTTGTACTCTTTTATTGTAGAACACTTTGTGGAAAAAGAGAATTATTTACTGCTTTGGTTCAGCAATTTTTTTTGCAAAGCGGATACTGAAGGTGGCAGAAACGAGAATCACGATCAATAAAAAGATCAAAGCGATGAAGCGTTGATTGAAAAAAGCGGCTAAAATACCCATAACGCCTAAAACAGCATACGCAGCTCCATAAAATTGTAGGAATCCTTGATTTTTGTCATTTTTCTTGATCAATACAAAAAAGATATCCTGTTTATTAAATAAATAATAGCTAACGAATAATAATAGTAAAGTGGCGATAATCATCAAAATCCTAATCATGAACAAATCCTCCAAAATAAGCAACAAATAGAAAAAGCAATTTGCCAAGAGCAAATTGCTTTATTCTTTAAAAGATGGTAATCTCCGTTAATGCCGTTATTTGTCCTGTAGTATTGATCCCGCGAATTCAAGCAGGTGGGTCCCATGGTCGTAGCTTCGAACTACCAAATGATAAGGCATGTTACCAGCAGTGACACAAGACGGGTCCCAAGATATCAATAAAAATGTTCGGTCAACACACAAAGAGGACAATTCGAACATCACAGATTTCCCATCTCTATAGTAGCATATGAATTTAAAAAGAGCAATGAGAGAGCTCGCAGAAATAGAACCGTTTTCTTGTTTAATTTTTTGGGGGATGTTTTTTCCACTCTTTTATGCGGTAATACTGTTGACCTAGCGCCTGTTCATATTTTCCTGTATCCTTTGGCTGGTAATATTGAACATTTTTTAGCCTATCTGGTAAATATTGCTGATCGACCCAAGCATGATCGAAATGATGAGGATACTGATAACCCACACCGCGGTTGAGGGATTTCGCACCTTTGTAATGGCTATCTCTCAAGTGGTCGGGAACATCTCCAGCTTTACCCTCTCGAATATCAGCAAGTGCTGCATCTAATGCCATATAGGCAGAATTGGATTTGGGCGACAAGCAAAGATCAACGACGACATCTGCTAGCGGGATACGTGCCTCAGGTAACCCTAATCGTTCAGCAGCTAATACAGCGTTTACTGTACGCGCAGCAGCAGCAGGATTGCCTAAACCTATATCTTCATAACCGATAACCATCAGGCGACGACAAATACTTGCCAGATCACCTGCTTCAACTAGACGGGCGAGATAATGAAGGGCAGCATCCACATCACTTCCGCGAATCGATTTTTGAAACGCTGAAATAACGTCATAATGAGCATCTCCATTTTTGTCATGGGTAAGAGCTTTTCTTTGGACACATTCTTCGATAATCGACAGAGTAAGATGAATCTTTCCTTCTTTATCTGGAGGAGTCGATCGTGCAGCCAGTTCCAATCCATTCAATGCACTACGCAAATCGCCATTCGTTGCACGCGAAAGGTGAAGAAGAGCCTCTTCATCTAACTGAATTGCTTGTTGACTAAGACCGCGTTCCTTATCCTTTAAGGCATGTTCCACTGCCAACTGGATGTCTTGCTCTATTAATGGCTTGACTTCAAAAATCTGTGTGCGGCTGCGGATCGCTGGATTGATAGTAATATAAGGATTTTCAGTAGTCGCTCCGATCAAGATGATTCGGCCACTTTCTAAATGAGGAAGCAGAAAATCCTGTTTTGTTTTATCTAATCGGTGTACTTCATCCAATAAGAGGATCACAGTACCACTCATTTTAGCTTCTTCCGCTACAACCTGCAGATCTTTTTTTGAATCTGTAGCAGCGTTCAGCATGCGAAATGCATAATTAGTAGAACCGGCAATCGCACTTGCGATACTCGTTTTTCCAGTACCAGGAGGCCCATATAAAATCATGGAAGAGAGCATGCGAGCATCGACCATGCGGCGTATGATTTTTCCTTCACCGACTAGATGCTGCTGACCAACGACTTCATCGATCGTTCGAGGTCGCATGCGATAAGCCAATGGCTGTTGCATAGGATTTTCCTCCTTCTTGTTTTTACGTTCCTTAATTATAACATATTTAGTAATATAGCTAGAAAGAACAGCCTTCTGTTGTTTTGTTTTCATAGCTTATCCAACTAATATTGTGTATGATAAAGTAGGTGAGAAAAATGACGGATAAACAAAAGATAGATGAATTTTTTTGGAATAAAACGACGCCGGAAGTAGCGCGGGATTTATTGGGGATGTATTTGGAGCATGAAACACCAGAAGGAAGATTAGCTGGATATATTGTAGACGCGGAAGCATACCTAGGTCCAGAAGACGAGGCCGCCCATAGCTATGGTTTAAGAAGAACACCACGTGTGCGGGCAATGTATGAAAAACCAGGTACGATCTACCTTTACACGATGCATACTCATCGGATTTTGAACATCATCACTCAGCCAGAAGGGATTCCTCAAGGAGTAATGATACGTGCAATCGAACCAGCTGCAATGATTGAACAAATGAGTAAAAATCGTGGTGGAAAAACTGGTCCAGATATCAGCAACGGTCCTGGAAAATTAGTGGAAGCATTAGCAATTCCTCAAGAACTCTACGGTCAGTCTATAGCAGATAGTTCATTACGTTTAGTTTTTGAGAAAAAGAAGATACCAAAAAAAATCGATGCTTTGCCTAGGATCGGTATCCCGAACAAAGGGGAATGGACAGAAAAGCCGTTGCGTTTTGTTGTGTCTGGCAATCCATATATCTCTTTACAAAGAAAAAACCAAATCGAGGAAGATTGGGGTTGGAGGAAAGAAAATGAAAAAGAAGGATCTATTAACATACTTAGATGAAATAATCGAAAAACAAGTGACGGACTATGATGTGGCTTTAGATTGGGATACAAAAAATCATACGATCGAAATCGTTGTTCGTTTGTTTGCGGAAAATAAAGCACAATTTGAGATTGATGATGCAGAAGGGATTGTTTCGCAAGAACCAATTATCGAATTTGAAGATGGCGTACTCCTTTTTAATCCTCAGAAATCTGTTTTTGATGAACAAAATTATCTAGCAGCAATCCCCTATGAAGGAAAAAAAGGGTTGGCAAAATCAGTAGCTGATTCTTTAGTGGAATATTTGAATGAAGTATTAGCACAAGGGCAAAGTGATTTGCTTGATTTTTTAGATGAAGATGATGACGAAGCTGTATTCGAACTCCATTGGGATAATCAGAAACTAGCAGAGTTAGTAGAAGCAAAACAGCAAAATGAAACAGAGACTTATTTACCGTACCCAAGTTATTAAGGAGTGACAGACATGAAATGGAATGAAGTAAAAGTAGAAACCGAAAGTGAAGCAGTCGAAGCGGTCGCTAATATTTTGATGGAGGCAGGAGCGAGTGGTGTTGCGATTGAAGACTCTTTAGATGTTGAACATTTTAAATCGGATCAATATGGTGAAATTTTAGATAAAAATGATTTTACATCGTTGAAAGAAGGCGCGCTAGTCATGGCTTATTTTCCAGAAACGACTTTTTTACCGGAAATCTTGCCTTTTATCAAAGATCGTATCACGCAATTGCCTGAGTTTGGTCTAGCGATTGGAAAAAACAAAGTAACTGTTAGCGAAGTAGAGGAAAGCAATTGGGCAACAGCATGGAAGAAATATTATCATCCGGTGCGTATTACGCGAATGCTGACGGTTGCGCCAAGCTGGGAAAACTATCAGACAGAAGATCCTCTAGAAAAAATCATCACATTAGATCCAGGTATGGCGTTTGGAACAGGCACCCATCCGACGACTTCTTTGACATTGACAGCACTAGAAACAGTATTGCGTGGTGGCGAAACATTGTTAGATGTTGGAACTGGTTCGGGTGTACTAAGTATTGCAGCAAAATATCTTGGTGCGAAAGATGTCTATGCCTTTGATTTAGACGAAGTAGCCGTTCGTTCAGCGAAAGAAAATATGGATATGAATGAAGTAGCCAAAGATGTCCACGTATCAGCTAATGATCTTTTGAAAGGAATCGAGATTGAAAGTGATGTAATCGTTGCGAACATTTTAGCAAATATCATCTTATTGATGATCCCGGATGCTTGGCGTTTACTAAAACAAACAGGGACATTGATCGTTTCAGGAATCATTGAAGAGAAGAAGCAAATGGTTCTAGATGCTATGATAGAACAAGGATTCATCGTGGATCAAATTTTCCAACAAAAAGACTGGTATGCAATTATTTTGAAAAAACCAGAGGTGGAATAGATGCAGCGATATTTTTTGAAAGAATCGTATGAACCAAAAGACAATTTTATTTTAAAAGGGGAAACCTATCATCACATTGTACGGGTTATGAGAATGGAACCGAAAGATGAAGTTTTTTTGGCATTCAATGATCAGATAGCCGTTGTTGCAGAAATCACAAAAATCACCGAAGATGCTGTTTATCTGAAAGAAATTAAAAAAGAAGAAAACCAAAAGGAATTGCCAAGTTCGATAACCATAGCGAGCGGCTATCCTAAAGGAGAGAAGTTGGATTGGATTATTCAGAAATCCACTGAATTAGGCGCACAAGCTTTTCTTGGGTTTCCGGCATCAGCCTCTGTGGTTAAATGGGATGCAAAGAAACGCATGAAGCGACAACAAAGGCTTGAAAAGATTGCTCAAGAGGCAGCAGAACAATCCCATCGGCAAATCGTGCCCTCAGTAGAGTTACTGGAAACGAAACGTGACTTATTTGAACGGCTAGATGATTATGACGTGGTCTTGGTTGCTTATGAGGAATCAGCAAAGCAAGGCGAAAAATCAAATGTAGCCAAAATTCTTAGTGAAACAAAACCGGGCAGTCGAATCTTAGCTGTCTTTGGACCAGAAGGCGGCTTATCCCACGAGGAAATCAATTATTTCGTAGAACACAAAGGGATACTATGTGGATTAGGACCAAGAATCCTCCGTACAGAAACAGCGCCTCTTTATTTATTAAGTGCTGCTAGCTATCAATGGGAGTTAATGGATCCCTCTCATAGCTAACGTTTTTCAACAATAAAAGAGTATCGACGGAAAGAATTGAAAAAATAGGGAACAATTTGTATAATAGAAACAATTATTTGTACAATGAATACGAAAAATTGTTTGAAAAAGCTTTTTAAAAGCGAACATTTCCGTAAAAAAATGTATAACTTCACGGATTTTGGGGCAACTATCAAACAGATATTTGTCCCGATTCCTGTTTTACCGAAAAAGAAAGGGGGATCGATTCCTGTGCCAAAAGAAGAAATTTTAACGGGTCCCGGTGTCATAAAGCTCGTTAGTCAATATATGGGGCCCGAACATGTAGCATTTGTTGAGAAAGCATGCGAATATGCGACTGCTGCACATGACGGACAGTTTAGAAAATCAGGAGAACCCTACATTATCCATCCTATCCAAGTCGCAGGTATATTAGCAGATTTAAAAATGGACCCCCACACAGTGGCTACTGGCTTCTTGCATGATGTTGTTGAAGATACAGAAGTCACCTTAGAAGATCTGAGAGAAGAATTTGGCGATGATGTCGCTATGTTAGTAGACGGAGTAACCAAATTAGGGAAAATAAAATACAAATCCCACGAAGAGCAGCTAGCAGAAAACCATCGAAAGATGCTGCTGGCAATGGCTCAAGATTTACGCGTTATCATGGTCAAATTAGCTGATAGACTACATAACATGCGTACGTTGAAACATCTGCGGGAAGATAAGCAAAGAAGGATTGCTCAAGAAACTTTAGAAATCTATGCACCTCTTGCACATCGTTTAGGTATCAGCCGAATCAAATGGGAATTAGAAGATACAGCACTTCGTTATCTTAATCCAAAACAGTATTACCGTATCGTTCATTTGATGCAGACGAAGCGAGAAGAACGTGAAAAATACGTGAATGGTACTGTTGAGGATATTCGAGTAGCAACAGAAGAGCTGGGGATTTTTGCAGAGATCTATGGACGGCCAAAACATATTTATTCGATCTATCGTAAAATGAAAGACCAGAAAAAGCAGTTCAACGAAATCTATGACTTGCTAGCTATTCGAGTAATCGTAGACTCAATCAAGGATTGTTATGCTGTATTAGGTGCGATCCACACAAAATGGAAACCAATGCCTGGCAGATTCAAGGACTATATTGCCATGCCGAAAGCTAATATGTACCAATCTTTGCATACTACAGTGATTGGTCCGGCAGGAAATCCAGTAGAAATCCAAATCCGTACACAGGAAATGCATGAAATTGCTGAATTTGGGGTGGCTGCGCACTGGGCGTATAAAGAAGGAAAAAATGAAAAAGTAGAACCAGATGGTATGACGAAACAATTAAGCTGGTTCCATGAGATACTTGAACTCCAAGATGAAAGCTATGATGCCTCTGAATTTATGGAAGGTGTAAAAGGAGATATCTTTAGTGATAAAGTCTATGTCTTCACGCCCAAAGGAGACGTTACTGAGCTGCCAAAAGGATCTGGACCACTGGACTTTGCATACAGTATCCATACAGATATCGGTAATAAAACCACTGGTGCAAAAGTAAATGGCAAAATGGTGCAACTTGATTACAAATTAAAAAACGGGGATATCATAGAAATCATGACTTCTCCAAATTCATTTGGTCCAAGTCGTGACTGGTTGAAATTGGTGGCAACTAGCAAAGCAAGAAATAAGATCAAGCGTTTCTTCAAAGCACAAGATCGGGAAGAAAATGTGATCAAAGGTCACGAGTCTGTGGTCAAGTGTATTACAGATTTAGGGTTTACACCTAAAGATATTTTGACAAAAAACAAACTTCAAGAAGCACTTGATCGTTTTAACTATCAATCAGAAGATGATTTATATGCAGCTGTAGGATATGGGGAAGTCAGTCCTTTGACGATGGCCAATCGTCTGACAGAAAAAGAACGGAAAGAACAAAAAATCGAGCAGCAAAAGCAAGAAGCAGAAGAAATCATGAATCAGCCGAAAAAAGAACCTGAGAAAATGAAAGTACGTCATGAAGGTGGCGTTGTCATTCAAGGGGTAGAAAACTTACTGATTCGTATCAGCCGATGCTGTAATCCGATTCCTGGTGATGATATCGTTGGCTACATCACTAAAGGCAGAGGGATATCCATCCATCGTCGAGATTGTCCGAATGTTCAGCCTGATAAACCAAATGTAGCAGAACGTTTGATTGAAGTCGAATGGGAAGATACATCGAATACACGAAAAGAGTATGATGCAGACTTGGAAATCTACGGCTATAACCGTTCAGGCTTATTGAATGATGTACTTCAAACAGTCAATGCGCTGACGAAAAATCTCAACAGCGTCGAAGCTCGGACGAATAAAGATAAAATGGCGACAATCCATTTGACGGTTGGTATCCAGAATTTGTCCCACCTAAAAAGTATCGTGGATAAAATCAAAGCAGTACCTGATGTCTACAGTGTACGCCGGACGAATGGATAGGAGGGCCAGATATGAGAGCAGTCATTCAACGGGTGAGTCAAGCGGCAGTGTCAGTTGATCAGCAAGAGATTGGAAAAATTGGCTGTGGCCTACTCGTTTTATTAGGTATCCATGAAACAGATACGCCAAAAGATGTGGAATATCTAGTAAAAAAAATCGCACAAATGCGTATTTTTGAAGATGATCAAGGAAAAATGAATATTAGTGTAGAAGACGTAGGAGGACAAATTTTAAGTGTCTCTCAATTCACACTATTTGCGGATACGAAAAAAGGAAATCGACCAAGTTTTGTGGAAGCCGCACGACCAGAAATAGCTATTCCTTTATACGAATCGTTCAATGAAGGAATCAGAAGTCGCGGCATCACAGTCGCTACCGGACAATTCGGAGCAGATATGTCGATTTCTCTCGTCAATGATGGACCTGTAACGATTATTATTGATTCTAAAAACAAATAAAGTCAGTTAGTTTTCATCAATAAGAAATATAAATCAAGTCGTTTAAGTTAGACTGAAAAACTCTAACTTAAGCGACTTTTTTCTCGTCTACAAAAAGCGCTTCTTTTGTCAGCAGTCAGAAAAAAAGTTAAGCTTAAATTATACAAGTTATTTTTAGGAGGTTGCTGAAGATGAAAGAAGTACCAGTAGTAGATGTCAAAATCACGGATCTAAAAAGATTGTATCAAAAGGGATACAACATGTTGGAGGAGTTACGTCATGAAGCAGACGCTCCCGTTGTCAAAGCAAAGATTTTCAATAAAGAAGCTATTGTGATCTACGGATCGTCAGCGGCAAAAATATTTTATGACCCAAGAAATTTCAAACGAAAAGGTGCTATGCCAAAATTAGTGTTGAAGACACTTTTTGGTCAAGGTGGAGTACAGACTTTGGATGGAGCTGCCCATCATCATCGGAAAAATATTTTTATGGATCTGATGACCCCCGAAAGAATGGAAGATTATCATCGTATCTTAGATAAGAACCTGACGCAAGCACTTGAAACACAGCATGGTCAATTTGAATTATTTGATTTAAGCAAGATGGTTTTCTTTACATCGATTTGTGAGTGGGCAGGTATCAATTTATCTTTGCTTTCTAAGGATGAAGTCGAAAAATTAGCAGAATATCAAATCTCCATGATCAGCGGAACGTTTACTTCTCCGATTGATCACATAAAAGGTGTCGAAAATCGCAAGAAATCAGAGAAATGGGCGCAAAGTTTGATTGAGGAAGCTCGGAAAAATCCTGTGGCTGGAAAAGAAAATGTGGCATTGTATGCATTTGCCAATGCCACAGATCTAGACGGACAGCTTTTGCCTCTGGAAGTAGCAGCTGTTGAATTATTGAATATCATCCGTCCGACAGTTGCTTTGACTGTATGGGCGGCGTTGATGGGACACGCGCTTTTCAGCAGACCTGATTTGTACCAACAATTGAAAAACGACTTTTCTACGTTGCAAGATCCGTTCATTCAAGAAATGAGACGCTATTATCCGTTCTTTCCGATGTTACCTGCGATTTCTCTGAAAGAAGTAGAAGTCGATGGTTATCGTATACCAGAAGATAGTTGGGTCATTCTAGATTTATATGGAACAGATCATGATGAACGAACGATTGAAGCACCAGATTCCTTTATGATCAAACGATATTTAGGAAAAGCAAAAGATATTTCATATAAAGAAGAATATGAGATGATTGCACAAGGTGGAGGAGATTTTCGACAAATGCATCGCTGCGCAGGAGAATGGATCACTCTCCACAGCCTACGTGTGTTTTCCGATCAGTTAGTAAACAAGTTTGAATTCTCTGTACCTGAACAAGACTGGACGATCCCATTCAATCAGTTTCCGACTTATCCAAACAGCCGAGCGCTACTTTATAAGAATTAGATTAGTATAAACTTATCGAAAAAAGGAAGATCAGCACTGTTTGATCTTCCTTTTTTCATACTACTATAAGTGGATAAGGTCAATTGCTCAAAATCTGTGAAATGCTTCATCAATGGTTTGATAATCCTCACTGGATAAATGCAAATCTAAAGCTTGGACATTGTCAGAGACTTGCTCTGGACGTTTAGCTCCGGGTATGACTACAGACACTCTCGGATTCTTCATATACCAGGCTAGAACAAGTTGCGCAGGGGTAGCTTGGTATCTTTTAGCAATGGGGCGAAGTATGTCGACAGCGGCTAAAATTTCTTTGAAACGTTCTCCTTGAAAATCCGGATTGCTTTTTCGAGGATCTCCTTCGCTGAATTGTTTTTCCTGACCACGTTCATATTTTCCTGTCAGTAAACCGGAAGCAAGAGGAAAATAGGGGACAAAGCTGATTTTGTTTTTTTCAAGATAAGGAAATAATTCTTTTTCAGCCTGCCGATGGATCAAACTGTATTTATCTTCTACTACATCGACATATCCATCTGTATTCGCTTCTTTCAATTGTTCTAACGTGAAGTTCGATACACCAACTGCTCGGATTTTTCCTGCTTCTTTCAATTCGTGCAATGCAGCAACTGCTTCATTTTTTGGTGTGCTTTTATCCGGAAAGTGGATATAAAAAATGTCAATGTAATCAGTTTGCAGACGTTTCAGTGCGTCTTCCACCGATTGTTTGAGAAACTCGGGTGAATTGTCAAATGTTCGTCCTTTATTTGGCACATGAGCAGCTTTTGTAGCAATGACGATACGTGAACGATCATATTCTTTTTCCTTCAATACCTCACCGATCAGTTCTTCAGAACGGCCGTTTCCATAAGCATAGGCGGTATCGATCAAATTGATTCCGCTATTCAAAGCTGTACGAACCACTTGTTTTCCTGTTTCGTCTTCCAAACCGTCAAAAAGATTGTGTCCCCCAACGGCATTTGCTCCTAGTCCAAGCTGTTATGCGTAGACTTGTGAATGTCCGATTCTTATTTCTGCCATAGCTGATTCCTCCTTTTTTATCTAGTCTAAAACAAAAGAACAAAAAGCTGAACTAAAACGTTTTTGTGAGGGAAAATAGTCAGATAACTCTTGACTTTGAGATTGGTTTTTAGTAGGTTATAAGTAATATCGAAATGTCAATGAAAGAGCGAGTAAGTTTTTGAAACTTTACAAGAGAGGATCATCAAGGCTGAAAATGATCCAAAGTTTCATTAGCCCAAAGACACTCTGGAGATGGACGAGTGAAAAGCCGTCCCGCGTACGAGCGTTATTCGTAAGAGGAAAGAGAAATCTTTCAAAATTAGGTGGTACCGTGTATGAATTTCATTCACCCTTGTTCATGATGAACAAGGGTGATTTTTTTATTTACATAGCTAAGAAAGGGAGAGAAAACTATGAGTTTCCAAAGACCAAAAGGAACAAATGATATTTTGCCAGGCGAATCAGAAAAATGGCAGTTTGTCGAAGAAACAGCACGTTTATTGTTCAGAGATTATCAGTATAATGAAATGCGTACACCGATTTTTGAACATTATGAAGTGATATCCCGCAGTGTAGGTGATACGACGGATATCGTTTCAAAAGAAATGTATGATTTTTATGACAAAGGGGAACGTCATGTGACGCTTCGACCAGAAGGTACAGCGCCAATCGTTCGTTCTTTTGTTGAGCATAAATTGTTCGGTCCAGAGTATGCAAAACCGTTCAAAACTTTTTATATGGGACCAATGTTTCGCTACGAACGTCCGCAAAAAGGACGGTTACGTCAATTCCATCAGATCGGAGTAGAAGCATTTGGATCAGAGAATCCTGCAACAGATGTGGAGAGCATGGTGATGGCACTCGATTTCTTCAAACAGTTGGGAATCACGCAAATCCGTCTAGTCATCAATTCATTGGGTGATAAAGACACACGTCAAGCCTATCGTCAAGCATTAATCGATTATCTTTTACCTTTTGAAGCAGAGTTGAGTGAAGACTCTAAACGCCGTCTTCACGAAAATCCATTGCGTGTGTTGGATAGTAAGGACAAACGAGATCAAAAATTTGTAGCAGATGCGCCATCTATCTTAGATTATTTAAGCGAACCTGCTCAAAAACATTTTGATACCGTTGTTTCCATGCTGGATGCATTGGCTGTTCCTTATGAAATCGACAGTAACATGGTTCGCGGATTAGATTACTATACGCATACGATTTTTGAAATCATGAGTGACGCACCGAAAATGGGGGCACAAGCAACGATTTGCGCAGGCGGACGTTATGACAATCTAGTGGAAGAACTGGGTGGTCCTTCAACACCTGGCTTTGGATTTGCAATGGGTATCGAGCGATTACTCTTGACTATGGAGGCAGAGGAAGTAGTTATCCCTGCATTTAATGAGTTAGATGCTTATGTGGTCGCACTCGGAGACGAAACAAATATCGAAGCATTGAAAGTGGTCCAAGCGATTCGAAACTTCGGTTTTTCAGCTGACCGCGACTTCATGAACCGTAAAGCAAAAGCACAATTTAAGACAGCAGATAAAGCGAATGCCAAATTAGTATTGGTGATCGGTGAAGATGAGCTTGCTAGCCAAACGATCAATGTCAAAGCAATGGCAAGCCGAAAAGAAAAAAGTTTTCCATTAGAAGAAATATATGAGCATTTTGATGAAGTCTATGATGAAATGACTTTATTCGAGTAGGAGGAAAAAAGAAATGGCACAAAGAACGATTTATTGCGGATTAGTTTCCGAACAACAATTAGAACAAACAGTTACATTAAAAGGATGGGTACAAAAAAGACGAGACCTTGGGGGAGTAATCTTTATCGATCTACGTGATCGCGAAGGAATCGTTCAAATCGTCTTCAATCCTGAAATCAACAAAGAAGCATGGGAAATCGCAGATAAATGCCGCAGTGAATACGTGATCGAAGTAACTGGGATAGTCAGAAGACGCGGTGAAAATGCAGTAAATCCTAAAATGGCCACTGGTGAATTTGAAGTGATTGCAAGTGAAATCATGATTTTGAATCAAGCAAAAACACCGCCATTTCAAATTGAAGATGATCAAGCAATCAGTGACGAAATACGTTTGAAATATCGTTATTTGGATCTGCGACGTCCCAAAATGACTAAAAACATCAAATTGAGAAATGCGACAACAAAAGCGATTCGTCATTATTTAGACGATAATGACTTTCTAGATATTGAAACACCTTACCTAGGAAAATCTACACCAGAAGGCGCAAGAGACTATTTAGTTCCTTCACGTGTCCATGCTGGACATTTCTATGCGTTGCCGCAATCTCCTCAACTGTTCAAACAATTGCTGATGAATGCTGGGTTCGACCGTTATTATCAAATCGTTCGTTGTTTCCGTGACGAAGATTTACGTGGAGATCGTCAGCCTGAATTTACGCAAGTAGATATTGAAACAACGTTCCTAACAGCAGAAGAAATCCAAACCTACACAGAGGGATTGATTGCGAAGGTAATGAAAGAAGTTCGCGGCATCGAAGTCGCATTGCCATTTCCCCGTATGACCTATGATGAAGCAATGGCTCGCTACGGCAGCGACAAACCGGATACACGTTTTGAAATGGAATTGATCGATCTAAGCGAAACAGTCAAAGAAGTAGAATTCAAAGTCTTCCAAATGGCTCTTGAAAACGGCGGAGTCGTGAAAGCATTGAATGCGAAGGGCGCTGCAGATCGCTACTCACGAAAAGATATGGATCAGTTAGGACAATATGTAGGGCAATTCGGAGCTAAGGGACTTGCATGGCTGAAAGTGGAAGAAGACGGTTTGAAAGGCCCGATTGCTAAATTCATGGTAGAAGCAACAGAAGCAATCATCAAAGCAACAGATGCAGAACCAGGTGACTTGCTGATGTTTGGCGCAGATAAAAGTGAAATCGTCGCTGCTGCATTAGGGGCTATCCGAACACGTTTAGGAAAAGAATTAGGACTAATCGATGAATCCAAATTCAATTTTTTATGGGTAACTGATTGGCCTCAATTTGAATTTTCAGAAGAAGAAGGTCGATATGTCTCTGCTCACCATCCATTCACGATGCCAAAAGCAGAAGATATCCCATTACTAGCTGAAGACCCTGCAAAAGTCTATGCAGAAGCTTATGATATCGTCTTGAACGGTTATGAACTAGGTGGAGGTTCTATCCGGATCCATACTCGGGAACTTCAAGAAAAAGTGTTGAAAACTTTAGGCTTTACAAAAGAACAAATGGAAGAACAATTTGGTTTCTTGCTAACAGCTTTAGATTACGGATTCCCTCCACATGGCGGCATTGCATTAGGATTGGATCGTTTTGCAATGTTATTAGCAGGGGAAGACAATATTCGTGAAGTCATTGCCTTTCCTAAAAACGGAAAAGCAGCCGATGTGATGAGTGATGCACCAAGTATGGTTTCACCTTTACAATTGTTCGAATTGAATATTGATGTAACCAATATAGAAGAATAGCCGATAAAAAGGCAAAAAGGATTTGTCGAATCTGCTTCTTTTGGCAACCTTGATTTAATTGAAAAACACTTTATAATGAAGCCATAACATATAAAGCGGGGCTTTTCCATGAAAAAAACATTCGAAAATTGGGCTTACCATGATTACACGACCAAACTTTCGGTATCAATCGTTTATGCGTTGATCGCATCTGTCGCATTGAATTTCTTTTATCAACCAGGACATATTTATTCAAGTGGTATTACTGGCCTGGCTCAGATTTTGACGACTTTGTCAAAATCACTCATAGGGTTCGAGGTGCCGGTATCAACCACTTTGTATTTACTGAATATACCTTTGTTCGTCTTGGCGTGGTTCAAAATCGGGAAGAAGTTTACAATTTTCACTTTTATCACAGTCACTTTGACCTCCCTTTGTATCCATATTTTACCGGAAACAGTCTTATCTACCGATCCAATCATTTGTGCGTTGTTTGGTGGGGCTGTGATGGGACTAGGGATTGGGCTAGCGTTGAGAAATGGCCTATCATCGGGTGGTCTAGATATCGTGAGTATCACGATTCGTAAAAAAACAGGAAAGTCGATTGGTTCTATCTCGATCTACTTCAATGCATTGATCGTTTTTGTTGCTGGGATTCTATTTGGCTGGCAATATATGTTTTACAGTACGTTGTCTATTTTCGTCAGTGGAAAAGTAACTGATATCGTTTATACTAAACAAAAGAAAATGCAGGTAATGATCGTAACGAAACATCCAGAAAAAGTAGTGAATGAAATTCAAAACTGTATGCGTAGAGGAATCACGATCATCAATGAAGCAGAAGGTGCTTATAAACATGATAAGCAGACAGTATTGATGACGATCGTTACACGTTACGAACTGCCTCTACTCAGAGAAGCGATGAAAGCTTCTGATCCGCAAGCTTTTGTAAGTATCGCGGAAAATGTCCAGATACTTGGGCGTTTCTACGAGGATGGCATTTAGATCGAGTTTGACAAAAATTCATGAAATACTACTGTAGACAGACATTCGTTTGTCTGCAGTTTTTTTCTACCAAAGGACGGATCAGCAAATAGAAATTACTTTTTTATTTGAAATTTTCTTAAAGTTGAAAAAAAGCATGTTTATTTTTTAAAATTTATGGGATGATAGAAAAAAATAGTAGAGAAAGGACACGATTCTACTTGCTATTTTCACTTAATACCCGTATATTACGAATGAAAAAAGTTTATGAAAAGTTGGAATATTGAATGGAAAAACAAAAAAGGTTAAAAAACAGCCGCTACATCACTGGGTTTGATGGGCTCCGTTCATTAGCTGTGGTTGGTGTTATCTTCTATCACCTTCTGCCAACTAATATGAAAGGCGGCTATTTGGGCGTTCCGATTTTTTTCGTCGTATCTGGTTATCTGATCACGGATCTGCTAAGGCAGGAATGGGAACAAAATGGAAAAATCAATATTTGGCAATTTTATGTCAGAAGAATGAAGAGACTCTATCCGGCACTCGTTTTTATGCTTGTTACAGCTTCGGCTTATATCACCTTGTTCCAGCGAGGATTGTTGAATAATCTTCGAGGAGTTGTCGTCAGCAGCTTACTGTATGTCAACAATTGGTGGCAAATCAATAACGGTTTATCTTATTTCGACCGATTTGCTAATGAATCACCGTTTACGCATATCTGGTCTTTAGCGGTAGAAGGTCAAAACTATTTGGTTTGGCCAATCTTGTTTGTATTGTTGATGGTATTTGTTCGTAAAAGAAAATGGATCTTTTATACCGTGTTAGGTACATCTTTCCTCTCTGCGATTTTGATGATGATTTTGTATACACCAGGGGGCGATCCAACTCGTGTTTATTATGGAACGGACACCCGGCTGTTTTCTATATGGTTGGGAAGTGCGCTCGCTTTTGTTTGGCCAAGTACTCGTTTGAAGAAAAACATCCCGAAACAAGCAAAAAGTATCCTGAATATCGCTGGAGGAATCTCACTGTTGGCACTGATTCTTTGCTTCTTCTTTTTAGATGATCATTACAATTTCATCTATTATGGAGGGATGCTCCTAGTGAGTCTGTTATGCGTAGTACTAGTTGCAGTGACAGCACATCCTGGAGCAAGCTTGAATCGTTGGCTGACAAATCCAGTATTTACTTGGATTGGCAAACGAAGCTACGGGATTTATCTGTATCAGTTTCCAGTTATGATTTTTTATGAAGCAAAAGTGACTGATATTGCTGATCATGTTCTGTTCCATACTTTAGTGGAAATTACATTGATTTTAATCATCAGTGAACTTTCTTATCGATATGTGGAACGTCCGCTAGCACGTTTTGACTATGGTCGTACATTCCAAGTGATGAAAGGATGGTTCAGCAAACCGATCATCAGTAAGAGCAAACCATGGGTCGTTCCAGGCACATTACTTGTAGCAATTGCATTCGTTGGTTTCGTTACGGCACCGAAAAATGCTGTAACGGCCGATCAAAAACAATTGCAGGCAAAGATCGCTGAAAGTAAAAAATTAGCAGAAGAAACCAGAAACAATTCAGAAAATACCACTAGTTCAGTTGACCAAGCGGTTCTTGATAAGTATGAGTTGTCTAAGGCCCAAGGAAACAAGGCACAAAAATTAGAGCTAACGGCATTTGGTGATTCAGTTATGCTAGATGCTGCAACTGATCTACAAGAGCTTTATCCAAAAGTAGTGGTAGATGGCGATGTGGGGCGACAATTATACGCCAGTGTACCGTATATTGAAAAATTAAAGGAACAAGATTTATTGAAAGACACTGTTCTAATTGGATTAGGAACGAATGGCTCATTCTCTGAAGCTCAGTTTGATAGCGTGATGGATGCAATCGGTGATCGAAAAGTATACTGGGTCAATGTCCGAGTACCGACGAAACGTTGGCAAAATGACGTGAATGCGATGCTTGAACAGATGACGAAAAAATACGACAATATGACGCTGATTGATTGGTATAGCTACAGTAATGACCACAGTGACTGGTTTTATGATGATCAAGTCCATCCAAATCCTGAAGGGATGACACATTACATTCACTTAGTCAGCGAAGCCTTGCTAGGAGGAAGTTCAAGTACGAACAGCAGCGAGACAAACGTATCAGAATAATAGCTACAAAAAACTTCAGGCAAGAACAGTTGTTTTTGCCTGAAGTTTTTTTATCGTGTTTTTAACAGTCATCTATTTTCAGGAAGCAAAACGGTTGAGTGTGTCTTCAAATAATGTTCTTTTTGTTTTCGGGTGAGTTTTTTGAATGCAGCTTCTGCTTTTGTTGCTTCGCTTCTTGAAGAAAATACTTCTGCATGGATCATCTTAACAGGTCTTCTTTTTTGAAGACGTGTATATTTAGCGCCAGTACCATTGTTATGTTCCCCTAGTCTCCTAGAAAGGTCTGTTGTGTACCCACCGTAAAATGTCTGATCTTTACAGAATAATACGTAAAAATAATGTTTATTTGCCATAGAGCATCTCACGAATCTCTGCTGTGTATTCCCCGTCTGCATCGTAAGTGATCAATGGCGGAGCGACTTTGAATCCATCTAATTTACCATCTTTGATTCCTTCAACTAACAAAATATTTGCCTCTTTTCCAGCTTTTGGGTAAACAAATTGGATCCGTTTAGGTGCAATCCGATGATTTTGCATAATTTGGATGATCTCTAAGAATCGTTCAGGTCGATGGACCATAGCGAAACGCCCATTTGTTTTTAGTAACTTACTTGAATTGTCGATCACTTCTTCTAATGTTGTATGGATTTCATGACGGGCGATTGCTAGGTGTTTATTAGGGTTCGTTTTATTTGTTGGCAGCCCTTTGAAATAAGGTGGATTGCAGACGACTAAGTCACAAGAATTATGCCGAACGACGGATAAGCTGTCTTTCAGATCGATGGTGTGGACTGTCATCTGTTCATCTAGATGGTTCAGCGCGATGCTGCGTCTTGCCATGTCTGCTAGGCGAGGCTGAAGTTCGATAGCATCAATAGCTGCTTGAGTTCGTTTGCTTAAAAACAGGCCAACTGCACCATTACCTGCGCAAAGGTCAACAATCTGTCCTTTTTTAGGCACACGAGAGAAATGAGCAAGTAGCACAGCATCTAAAGAAAAAGAAAATACTTGGGAACTTTGGATAATTTTGATATCTTCTGCGTATAATTGGTCGATTCGTTCGTCTTCGTGAAGCATGGATTCCCTCCAAAATGAAAAAAATAGTCGTTTGTATTATACTATTTTTATTAAAAAGAACCAAGGTGGCTTGTCAAACCTCTGTTTTTTATGCATACTATGACCATAAGAAGGGAAAGGAAGAGACTATGTTTTATCGATTTATGCGAGGGGTAGTTCGAGTACTATTAGCTTTAGTCAATGGAAATGCCCGTTATGAGAATAAAGAAGTATTACCGCAAGATGAGAATTACATACTAGTTGCCCCCCATCGTACTTGGTGGGACCCATTATATCTAGCGGTAGCTGCAGCACCGAAGGAATTCAGCTTTATGGCAAAAGAAGAACTGTTCAAAAATCCGGTTCTGCGATTTATATTAACTCGATCCAATGCTTTTCCAGTTAAAAGAGAGAATCCAGGACCAAGTGTCATTAAAACACCTGTAAAGATTTTAAAATCGACAAATTTGAGTTTAATCATGTTCCCCAGTGGGACAAGGCATGCTACAGAACTTAAAGGCGGGATGGCGTTGATTTCCAGAATGTCTAAAGCGAAAATCGTGCCAGCCGTATACCAAGGTCCGCTGACACTTGGGGATTTGTTCAAGCGTAAGAGAGTGACAGTGCGTTTCGGTGAACCAATCGACCTATCAGATATCAAGAAAACGGATAAAGAAGGAATGGCGGAGATCGAACGACGAACACAAGCGGCTTTTGATAAATTGGACAAAGAAGTGAACCCAGATTTCAAATATGAAATCAAAAAAAAATAAAGTGATAAGTTTAGGAGTGGGCGGTCTTTTTGAATCTCCTGTTCTGTTCAGACTTTTCGATGAAAAACGAGGGAGAGACGTCAAGTCTGCCCTCTTTTTGCTTTCCAACGTGCAAAATAGAAGACGGGTGTCATGTAATGGATCAAAGTGTTATAATGATTAGAAGGACATTTTTTGGGGTGATTGGATGCGTTTTTTACATACAGCCGATTGGCATATCGGAAAAAAACTACAAGGTTATGACTTGATTGAAGACCAACGTCATGTATTATCTTCTATACTGAATATCGCGAAAGAAGAAAAAGTAGAGGCAATCGTGATTGCAGGAGACTTATATGATAGGAGTGTGCCGGCTGTCGATGCCGTAGCATTATACAATGAATTGATAGTTGATTGGAATTTAAAGGAAAGAATCCCAATTTTTGCTATATCAGGAAATCACGATAGCAGTACGCGACTTTCAGCTGGTACGCCATGGTTCAGTTATTCGAACTATTTTTTGCGAACGCAGCTAGCAGAAGCTTTCGAACCAGTCGAGTTTAACAACATACAATTTTTCTTTCTTCCTTACTTTGAACCAATTGCAGCCAGATTATATTTTGAAGATGACAGTATCCGCACGATCCATCAAGCGGTAGCAAAAGTGATAGATAAAATGGAAGAGCTGTTCGATTCAGGGAAAAAACACGTACTGATTAGCCATTTTTTTGTAATGGGAAGTGTAAAATCTGATTCGGAAACGAAAATCGAAGTAGGGGGTCTGGATTCGATCCCAGGCGAACTGCTTGCACCGTTTGATTATGTAGCACTAGGACATTTGCATAATCAAGCTGCTTTAAGGCAAGATAATGCTCGCTACAGTGGCTCGCCGTTGAAATTTTCTCTATCTGAGATCAACCAGAAAAAAGGCGTATGGATCGTTGATCTGGCAACAGACCTAGAGTTGAATTTTAGGGAGATCGAACCACTGCATGATATTGAAGAAATAACAGCAAGTTTTAAAGAATTGTTGGATCCTGCCTTCTATCAGTCCATCAATCGGGAAAATTATATCCATATCTATCTCACGGACAGAACGATTATCCCGAATATGATGAACCAGCTTCGGCAAATATATCCTCGTATTTTGGGGATTGAACGGGCAAACGGCCGAGCAGAACAAACAAAGCGCAAACGAAAAGTACTAGAAATGAAAGATCCTCAAAAATTAGCAGAAGCATTTTTTAGTGAAATGACGGAAGAACAGCTAACGGCAAACCAAGAAAAATGGCTCGGAGAAACGTTGCAAGAAATCATGGAAATGGAATGATCAAGAATGAAACCGAAAAAATTAAAACTTAAAAATTTTGGTCCTTTTATCAATGAGACCGTTGATTTTTCACGATTGACAGAAGCACCGCTTTTTTTGATCAGCGGGAAGACTGGAGCAGGAAAAACGACGATTTTTGATGGGATCACTTTCGCACTTTTTGGTGAAACTTCCGGAAGACTTCGTTCTGGAAAAGAGATGCGTTCCTTGTTTGCTACACCAGAAGAAGAAACAAGCGTGACTTTTTCTTTTGAACATCAGCAGATGAACTATGAAATCGAACGAAAACCAGAACAAGTTTTAGCGAAACGAAAAGGAAACGGAACAAAAAAACAGGCAGCTAAAGTAACGTTGACCATTTTTGATGGGAAAGGAAAAGAAATAAAACAAATCACAAAACGTACAGAAGCAGACCAGTTGATCAGAGAACTGATGAATCTCGATGCGAAACAGTTTTCCCAAATCGTTTTACTGCCCCAAGGAGAATTCCGTAATTTTTTGGTTTCATCAAGCAGTGAGAAAGAGACTGTTTTACGTCATTTGTTCGGTACTCAGCTTTTCCAACAGTTTAATGAGCGATTAAAGGAAAAAGCAAAGCAACAGCAACAAAAACTAGATCATTTAGAGCAAGAACTTCATCTTCTGCAAAAAAGATTTGTTTTAGTCAAAGAAGAAGAAGCAGCAGCAGGGTTTGAAGCCGTTCTTTCCCAATGGACAAACCATCAGGCCATACTAGAAAAACAAATCACTGAAGAAAAAGAAGTTTTAGCAGACTATCAGGAGAAACAGAAACAATTAGAAAATTCCTACTATCGTTTTGAAACCTTGAAAAAAAGCTATGAAGAAAAAGCGACATTACTAAATAAGCAAAAGAAATTAGCCGCTCAAAAAGACGAAATAGAGGAAAAGAAACGATGGATTGGGTATTATGAATTTACACAACGTTTAATTGAACCACTCCAGCACCTGAAAGAAATAAAAGCTGAAAAAATAGAACTGTCACAAAAAAGCAGTGAACAAATAAAGAAACTAGCGATGACTACGCAGCATTATGAAGAGTGGCAAAAAAATGAAACAGACCGCATACATCGGCAAACAAAAATCAAAGAAGCTGCTCAACAATTGCAAAACAAACAGATGATGGTACCGATTGTCGAAGCCTTGCGTAGTAAAAAACAAGAAGCAGGACAATTAAAACATTCATTAGATAAAGAAGAAACGAACGCCGAAAAGCTACATCAAAAACAGGCTATTTATCAGGAAAGAACTCGAATTCTTCAAGAAATCTTATTGGATCAGGAAAAACTGCAGGAAGATCGTCTTGCTTTTGGACAGTTAAAACATCTAGATGAAAAACAGCAGGAAATAGAACAACAAAAAACAAAAAGCATCGAATCACTCAAACAGATAAGAGAAGAGCTCAAAAAAGCAGCCGAAGAAACAACAAAAAATAATCAGCGATTGAAACAACAGATAGAACAAGCAGAACAGCTGAAAAGCCAATGGGCAAAGCAGCAAATTGCTCGTCTTCAGCTTTTTTTGCGTCCGGGGGAACCATGTCTGGTTTGTGGGTCGACAGAACATCCCGTACAACAATCAAAACATGAACAGCCAAATAAAGAAGATATCTTGAAAGTAGAGCAACAACTGGCAGAAGCTGAGTCAGCTGTAGAAAGAACCCAGCAAATCATTGCCAAAAATGAAGCATATGAAAATAATCTTCAACAGCAATTATCTGATTTAGAACAAAAAATCATGGAAACGAATATACAACTAGCTGGACAAGAAAAACACTTACGACAGGCTTTGCAACAGGCATTTCCTGCGATAACAGAACAAAAAACAACAATTGCTCTTACAGTAATCGAACAATCTTTAGATAAACGAAAAAGCAAGATAGCCAATGCAAGAGCAGAGCTGGAAGAAATAAGCCAACAAGTAGAAAAGCTTGAGCAGCAATTAGCTGACTACAAGCAGCAACAGACAGCAAAAAATAATCAGCTTCAACAACTGCAAGGCGAAATCAAAAGTTTAGAAAAACAATTACAAGATACGGATAGCAACTGTTTAGAAGAAGAGATACGACAACTTGAAAAACAGTTAGAAGAAGACTCAAACCAACTCGCTGCTGAGCAGAAAGCAGGAATGCAATTGTTGCAAGATCTGCATATGCTTCGGACACAACTTGATCTTCAACAGGAACAAATAGAAAAAATAGATGAAAAAATAGAAAAAGAACAGCAAAGAATAGCTGAAAAGCTGGAAAGCCAATCGTATTTTTCAACAACTGAGGAAGTCTGTGCATTCGCACAACAGCAAGCACAATACGAAGAGAACCAGCGCATAATCACTACTTATCATGAAGCACAATTAGTGACAGCTGACCGACTACGTCAATTAGAAAATATCCAGCTGACGGAGATAGTTCCAGATACAAAAGAGATCAGCCAGCAATTGGAAGAGATAAGAGAGATGATCGAAACAAAGCAAGAAAAGATATACAGTTTACAAGAACAAAAAATCAATAACCAGAAAATCTACGATGAATGTCTTTCGATTTATCACACAAGCCAGACGCAATTAGATGAACTTACGCAATTACAGCAGCTTTCGCAAACATTCAACGGAGAAAATCCTAAGAAGACTAGTTTAGAACGGTATGTGCTTCAAGTTTATCTACAAGAAGTGTTACAAGTAGCAAATGATCATCTCCAACGTTTAACGAAAAATCGTTATCAGTTTGAACTAGCGGATACGATCGGCAGTTATCGAGGGAAAACCGGATTAGAAATCAATATCTATGATGATCAGGCAGGCATGTCTCGAAGCGCGCATACGCTGTCTGGCGGTGAAAGTTTTATTGCAGCACTTTCTTTAGCATTAGCCCTTGCGGATGTGATTCAGACACAAGCTGGTGGGGTAGCAATCGATGCATTGTTTATTGATGAAGGTTTTGGGTCATTAGATGAAGAAGCTTTGGAAATGGCGATGGAAGCTTTAGAAACGATTGAAAGTGAAGGAAGAATGATCGGGATCATTAGCCATGTAAGAGAATTGAAAGAACGAGTATTACAGCAAATAAGAATTGATACAGAAGGTAGCGGACAAAGCAAAATACGCTATCAACTTGGATAAAAAGGGAGATTGGTAACTATGAAATGGAGTATTCCGGAAAAAGTCATTGCACGTGGGCGTCAATACTTGCAAGAAGGCCGAGTGTTATCGGTTGTCCCTGACCAAGAAGAAAACGTGTGGCATGCAGAAGTCTTGGGCAGTGAATTGTATATGGTTGATTTGGATGGGACAGCAAAAGAGATAGATTACTGCCAATGTCCATATTGGGAGGAACATAAATATTGTAAGCATACAGTTGCTGTGGAACTTTACTTACGGTCGAAAAATCTATCTCGTATCATGAAAAAAGACCAGCCGATGTTAGAACCGGTAAAAACAACAAGTGAAGGAGAAATCATTGCAAAAGGTTTTTCTCGTCTAAAAATACAAAAAAATCCTCAAGCGGTGCAACCCTTGATTATTGAATACCAAGTAGAAACGATTGAGACAAATCAGTATCATCCAGAGCTTTCTATTTTGGCGCTTTACTTACGTATCGGTTCTTTGGCATCGCCGAAAAAAACATATATCGTAAAAAACATCTATGATTTTTTACAGGCTTACACAGAAAAAGAAACCTACACAGTCAATAAGCAGTATCAGTTTCGTCTAGATAAACGGGCTTTTCAAAAAGAAGATCAAAAAATACTCGCTCATCTTGCAGGAAGTGCCCAAACGCATCAATTATTAGGCACGAATGGCTTGCAAGTCAAAGGGAAACTAGACAAAAGATACCTGCTTCTCCCAGTAGAACAAGCCCGCTTCCTGCTAGAACAGATGAATCAGACGACACGTTTGCATCTGCAGATAAATGAACAAAACGATCAAGGAATCCAATTTTCCGATCAAAACAAGCCTTTATCATTCAAAGTGGAAAAACAGGGAGAAGACTATTTATTGCAAGCATTGAATGATTTTGATTTTTTCTTTATGCATTATCAGTGGGGGCTTATCCAGGGAGTATTCTATTCTCTAACGAAGCATCAACAAACAGTTTATCAAACTTGGAAACAATTGATTCGCCGATTGGAGAAACCAGAAATAGTATTCAAGAAAAAAGAACTACCGGCCTTGTTTAAAGAAATCATTCCTCTTCTTTCGGAGATCGGAGACGTAGTGGTTGCCTCTGAAGTAGAAAAGGAAGTAGCAGATATTCCAGTCGAATTTATTTTCTTTTTTCGAAAAGCCAAAGGAAAAATCCAAGCTCGAGTCGATTTCGTCTATGGCGAAGTCATCTATTCGACCGATCCAAAACATGAGGTCTCGGCCAATCAGGACTTTCAGGTGCTGCGTGACAGAGCTGAAGAAAAACGAGTCCTTGATTTATTCAGGATGTATCGCTACCAGAAAAATGAAACTGGCTATGAGCGTCCATTGCCAAGCGGGGAGGAACTATATGCCTTTTTCCGTACAGAACTATCTGTCTTCCGTCAGTTTGGTGAAGTCAGACTTGGCAGAAAGTTGCGGGAGTTGTATTTAGATGCGCATAAACATCAACCGCAAATCGAAGTAACCGAGACTGGTTCATGGCTTGATATTCGGTTCGACGTATCGGGGATAGAAGAGCAAGAGATTGATCATGTACTGCAAAGCTTGTTGCGAAATGATGCTTTTTATACATTGGAAAATGGACAGGTTCTTTCTTTTGATTCAGAGGAATTCCAACAAACAAGCCAAGTATTGCAACAATTACGGGAGTCAATACGTTCAGAAGAAGGGACGATCCATGTACCTAAGAATCAAGGACTGATCATTCAAAATCAATTGGAAAAAAGCAATGCTACTTTTAGCGAATCGTTTCAAACGATGGTCCAAGATCTCATTCATCCAGAAGGGTATCAGGCGCAACTTCCCAAAGGATTGAATGCAAAGATGAGAGAGTATCAGAAGCAAGGGTTCCGATGGTTGAAGATGTTAGGCCATTATCAGTTTGGCGGTATCTTAGCCGATGAAATGGGACTTGGGAAAACACTGCAGACGATTGCCTTTTTACTTTCGGAAAAAGAAGAACGGGAAAGCTTTTCTGCTTTGATCGTAGCGCCGGCCAGCTTAATCTACAACTGGCAGGCAGAGGTAAAAAAATTCGCTCCTTCTTTGAATATCCAAGTAATCAATGGGAATAAAAAAGAACGGGAAGAATTGCTGGCTAAAGACACAGATATTCGAGTGACCTCTTATGCCAGTTTGAGACAGGATTTAGCTGATTACCAGTCACAAAAAATTGATTATTTGATCCTTGATGAGGCGCAAATGGTCAAAAATAGTAGTACGAAAACTGCTCAAGCATTGAGAGAATTAGCTGTGCCTCAGCGATTTGCATTAAGTGGGACACCAATCGAGAATAATTTAGAAGAATTGTGGTCATTGTTTGCAACAATCATGCCAGGATTTTTCCCAACCAAAACAAAATTCAGAGAACTTGCCGCAGAAGAAATTGCGCAAATGATCCGACCGTTCATTTTACGGCGAGATAAACAAACTGTGTTGAAAGACTTACCAGAAAAAACAGAAATGAATCTATATTCTGCACTGACAGAAGAACAAAAGACCGTTTATTTAGCTTACTTGCGTCAAATGCGTGAAGAAATCTCGTCAATGGATTCTGAAGCATTCAAGAAAAACCGGATCGGGATACTAGCAGGTCTGACAAGGTTGCGTCAAATTTGTTGCGATCCTCGTCTGTTTATTGAAGATTACCAAGGCGGTTCTGGCAAACTCGAACAAGTAAAAGATCTATTAGTCGCTGCCAAAGAGAACAAACGCAGAGTTCTGCTGTTTTCTCAATTTACAGGTATGCTTACTATCTTACAAGAAGAGTTAGCCGAGCTGGGAATCTCAACATTTTATTTAAGAGGCAGTACAAAACCGCAAGATCGATTAAGTATGGTAGATGCATTTAATGCAGGCGAAAAAGATGTTTTCCTGATTTCTTTAAAGGCTGGGGGAACGGGACTGAATTTGACAGGAGCAGATACGGTCATCTTGTATGACCTTTGGTGGAACCCTGCAATTGAAGAACAAGCTGCTGGTCGTGCGCATCGAATCGGACAGAAAAATGTGGTAGAAGTGTGGCGTATGATTTCTGAAGGAACGATTGAAGAACGAATGGATTCGCTCCAACAAGAAAAACGCGAACTGTTCCAAAAAGTGATCCAAGGAAATGAAGAACAGCTGACAAAACTGACTGAAGAAGATATCCGCATGATCTTAAGTGTAGGAGAGATTGAGAAGTAAGAGATTCGAAACAATCGTTCAGTAATGGATAAGAAGATCTTTCGAAAAAAGCAGGTGTTTAGTTGATTTAAGAAATAGCAAGGAAGTTGGGTTTCTGTTTTATCCCGATTTCCTTGCTATTATTTTTTGTTTTTATTTATAGGCGTTAAGCAAAGATTGTCTTCATTGTTTCTAACAGCTGATCAAAAGAAGAAATTTCGATATCGCAAATAGGGGTCTGGTCGATTTTGCGTTCTCGATGGTTGAACCAAAGTGCTTGCCAGTCGGCACTTTTTGCACCTAAAACATCATTGTCATAATTGTCGCCAACATATAGAGTCTCTCCTGGAAGCATATGAAATTCTTTCTCAGCAAGCTGAAAAATCTCTTTTTCTGGCTTTTGGAAACCTGTTGCTTGAGAAACCAGCATGTTGTGGGAAGGAATCCAATTGTTCAATTGAAGTTGTTTTAATTTTTTTGTCTGATGGTCAGTCGGTCCATTTGTGATAATTCCTAATGGGACATTTTTTTCCTTCAAGAAGTCAAGTGTTTTTTTGACCTCCTCATGCAAACAGATATTATCAAGTTCTTCCTCGTAAATTTTTTGAAATAGGAGACCTTCTTCTTCTGTGATGTGAGGGTAGTCTAAATCTTTTAGTGATTGGCTGATTCGATGTGCTCGCATATATTCTAGCGTCCACTCTCCTGCCATTACTTTTGGAAAGTTTTCATCACTATGATGACGGAATCGGATATATAGTGGATGCATATCTTCATCTGAAACAAGCGGCACGACTCTTTTTACCGCATTTCGAAATGGCTGCTGCTGATCATACATTGTATCATCAACATCAAACACAACTGATTTAATCAAAATTTTACACGCCTTTCGGTTTTCATTGATTTTTTCACAAATCCTTGACTATTGTAACAGAAAAAATTATCTAAAAAAGCTGATAAATAAAGGTTTTTCTTACTATATTTCTGTTTCCTTGACAGAATAAGGTTTTTATATTTCAGTTTTTTTCACTAAAAATCATGAAACACGTCAATAGGTTTGATGAACAAATTAATCATTATTGTGTAACTCGGTTGGTTTATTTTAATGCAATCTCTGAGGAATTTTCGAAAGGTTTATTTTTTTAATACAGTCTCAGTATAACTATTCAAACATAAAATAACGTTATTTAGTTTATTTGTTTATAGTAAATTTTATCTAGTAATCATTGCTTTAAAATATTGCGCTTATATAACAGAGAAAATAAGCGTTATAATAAAGAACAATATTATCTAAAATGACAAGAAACATTACTATCAAAGAAATAAAAAACATAAAAAATCTTAAGAAATCGGTTTCATCTGTGTTTTTAGATAAAATAATAGTACAGTTTTGTTTGCTGTTTCATTGTCTTCTAAAATTTGAATTAGATTTGAAAACTCTAATTTTTAAATGATGAAAAAAGCAAGAACGCTGGTTTTACTGTATATTAACCTTAGATAACTTTCATTTTTTTAAAAAAATTATGAAAAAAAGGTAGCTATTTAAAAGTTGATTATGTATAATAGAAACAGATGGGAGATTATTATGATCTTCTGTTACAAAAAAGTGATTCTTATCACGAAAAGGAGTGGTGCACGTTGTTAACATTATATACTTCTCCAAGTTGTACTTCCTGCAGAAAGGCTCGTGCGTGGTTGCAAGAACATCAGATTCCATTTGTTGAACGTAATATTTTTTCAGAACCATTGAACAGTTCTGAATTAAAAGCGATTTTACAAATGACAGAAGACGGAACAGAAGAAATCATCTCGACACGTTCCAAAGTATTCCAAAAACTGAACATGGATTTAGATGATCTGCCGTTACAAGAACTATTGGAACTTGTGCAAAACAATCCTGGATTGCTTCGCCGTCCAATCATGATTGATGATAAACGTCTACAAGTTGGTTTTAATGAAGACGAGATTCGTCGATTCCTGCCGCGCGATGTACGACAATTAGAATTGCGTCAAGCACAATTGATGGCTGGATTATAGAAGATAAAATGAAACTTGGAAAAACTATTACGAGGATAGTTTTTCCAAGTTTTTTTGTTTTTATAAATAGCTTCTTTATTGTGGGCACAAAAAAGGGTGTGAGAGTGATCATGGTATGAAAAACAGAAGTGATTGATTAGCTAAAAAGTCGGCTATATAGTATTCATCTCCCAAAAATGTTATAGTTAAATAAGATAGCTTGAACTATTGGAAAAATCTGCTGGTTTTATTAAATTCACTTAACAGCGGGATTTTTTTTCTTTACATTTAAGCTGATTTCGCTACAATGAATCTATATTGAACATTGCGGCAAAGTGAGGTGTAGCAAAATGGAAATGGAACATATCAATGAAAATACGATCCGTGTACTGATAGGTCATGAAGATTTAGAAGAACGGGGCGTTTCATTTTTGGATTTACTTGGCAATCACAAAGAAATCGAAAATTTCTTTTATAGTATTCTGGAAGAAGTTGATATCGAAGAGGAGTTCCGAGGAAGCGAAGCTGTCACTTTCCAAGTTTTGCCAAAAGGAGACGGATTAGAACTGTTTATCAGTAAAAACCTGCCAGATGAAGAAGTTTCTCAATCAGAAGATTCTGCTGTGGATTCAGAAGACGTGAGCGAATTTCTCCGTCAGCAAATTATTGGTAGCGATCCGGAAGAAGAATTATCTGGAAGCGTCCTAGAAGAACAGGAAAGACAAGCAATTTTTGCTTTTGAAGATTTTGAGCAAGTGATCCAGCTGGCAACAGATGTTGAACTAGAGTCTGCTTGGACTGATTTGTACTTATTCGAAGAGCGTTATTACCTAGTCGTTCATTTCTGGATGGAGAATCTCAACCAAGCGGATGTAGAGAATCAGATTGCTCGAATTTTGGAGTTTGCAGAAAAGAGCGATCGTACACCAGAAACATTGAATGAATATGGAAAGTGTCTGATGGCGCGTAATGCTATCGAGCGTACGAAATTTTATTTTGTATAAATCATCATTATAGTAAGAGCCATATCGATCATATATCGATATGGCTCTTTTTCGTGTAAATAAATTGTTAGACGTAAATAAGTTCAGAGGGAGAAAAATGCTGCTTGCGATGAATGAATATCATGAATGCTGTTCTGCTAAATATGCAGAAAAAGAGAAAACGTATTATTGTCGTAGTTGTCGGAAAAGAGTGGTTTTGAAAAGGGGAAAGAAAAAATGTGCTCATTTTGCCCATCGAAAAACCGACAACTGTTCGGTTTTTAGTGAGGGGGAATCAGAAGAACACTTGCAGTTAAAGGAATATTTCATGGATTGGCTGGGACAGTCAGCAGAACCTGCATTTTTGGAAGCCTATTTGCCAAGATTGAGGCAGAGACCAGATATTTTATTGGCTAATCTAGCATTAGAAATCCAATGTTCTAGATTGTCTCATCAGAGATTTGTTGAAAGAACCAAAAGTTATTTGAACAACGGTTATCAAGTATGGTGGATACTTGGTCATTCTTTTCTTGGACAGCGGCAATTTTCATTGATAGAAAAAAGTTGCTGCTATTATAATAGAAAAAGGGGGGTACATTGCTGGAAAGCTGACCTTAAGAACCAAAAACTTTATTTATATCATCATATTACAGAGACTGTATCAGGTCACATTTCTTTTTTCAGTAGCTGCTGGACTTTTTCTGGTAATGATCTTAAAAAAATATTTACTAATAATGAGATCAAAATAAATCAGATGAAGAAAACAGAAAGGTTAAGCGAGGATGGGAAGAAGTGGCTGGCGCGCCAGCTGATTTACAAACAAAAAAATACAGTATCCATACAAGAACAGTGCTACTTGCGTCACAAGCACCTTTTGTATCTATCACCGTGGATCTATCAAAACAGTCGGTTTTTCTTTTATTTACGAGAACAGGTTTTTCTTTATCGAATGTTGTACGAAGAATCCTTAAAACAACAGAAAGTACCTGATTTCAGCTCATGGTTTTGCCAAGTAAAAGAATATAAAATGCAGTGGCTTTTCCCTATGATTGAGGAAGAGAGGGTCTATCGGCAATTTTTTGATGAATGCACACATTTATCCTCTTGGAAAATATAGTAAGTATAAAAATAGAACAGGAATCGGTTTTCTATGTAAAACAAGTTTCAGTTGTGCTAAAATTGATAGAAGCAGACACATAGATTAGTAGAAAAATCAGATGCTGTAACATGTGGATGTTAGACGAGGATCTATTTTGATAGACCGAGACAAAAGGATATAAAAAGGAGTGGATTTCATGGAAGTAAAGCAGTTGCCAAAACGCGAAGAATTGCCTGAAAATTTAACTTGGGACTTGACCAAGATCTTTTCAAGCGACCAAGAATTTGATGAGAAATATCTAGAATTATCAGAAAAGTTAAAAAAATCTGAAAAATACAAAGGAACACTTGATCAAGGGGCTTCTCAATTTCTTGATGCGATTGAATTTGTGTTGAGTGTTTATCGCCAAACTGAAATCATTTATGTCTATGCGCACCTTAAAAACGATCAAGATACTGGGAATACAGAATATCAAGCGCTTTATGCAAGAGCAAGTAGTTTGTTTTCAAAGGTTAGTGAAGCTGTTTCCTGGTTTGAACCAGAAATATTGCAGTTATCAGATGAACGGATTTGGCAATATTTCAAAGAAGAACCGAAGTTAGAAGTCTATCGTCACTATATCCAGCAAATAGTAGATAATCGTGCCCATGTTTTATCTGCCGATCAGGAATCGCTTCTTGCAGGAGCAGGTGAAATCTTTGAGGCTTCAAGTGATACATTTGCTGTTTTGAATAATGCAGATTTAGTTTTCCCAACGATCGAAGGAGAGAATGGTGAAAAAGTCCAATTATCTCATGGCGTGTACGGTCAGTTGCTAGAAAGCACGGATCGAAGTGTTCGCGAAGCCGCATTTAAAGGGTTGTACAGTGTTTATGAACAATTTAGAAATACGTTTGCTTCTACTTTAAGTACGCATATAAAAGGACATAATTTTAAAGCAAAAGTTCGTAATTACAGCTCTGCCAGAGAAGCATCTTTGAGCAATAATCATATTCCTGAAAGTGTATACGACACTTTGGTAGCCGTGGTAAACAAGCATTTGCCTTTACTGCATCGATATATGGAATTACGGAAACGTTTATTAGAAGTGGAAAAACTGCACATGTACGATCTTTATACACCGGTCTTAGGAGAAGCTCCAATCACCTTTACGTATGAAGAAGCAAAAGAGAAAGCTTTGGAAGCACTGAAGCCAATGGGTGAAGAGTACATGACTATTGTAGAAAAAGCATTCTCTGAACGTTGGATCGATGTTGTCGAAAATAAAGGAAAACGAAGTGGTGCCTATTCTTCGGGAAGCTATGACACAAATCCATATATTTTATTGAATTGGCATGATACATTGGATCAGCTGTTTACGCTTGTCCACGAAATGGGACATAGTGTCCACAGTTATTTCACACGGTCGAACCAGCCTTATGTATACGGTGACTACTCTATCTTTTTAGCAGAAATTGCTTCGACAACGAACGAAAATATCCTAACAGAATATTTATTGGAAACAGAAAAAGACCCTCGTGTCCGGGCTTATGTGCTCAACCATTACTTGGATGGATTTAAAGGAACAGTTTTCCGCCAGACACAATTTGCTGAATTCGAGCACTTCATGCATACGGAAGATGAAAAAGGTGTGCCATTGACTAGTGAATATCTAAGTGATAGTTATGGTAAATTGAATGCAAAATATTATGGTCCGGCAGTCGAAGAAGATCCAGAAATCAAATTTGAATGGTCACGGATCCCGCATTTTTACTATAATTACTATGTCTTCCAATACTCGACTGGTTTTTCTGCTGCTTCAGCGTTGGCGAAAAGAATACTCAGTCAGGAACCAGATGCGCTAGAGAACTATTTGGCTTATCTAAAAGCTGGTAACAGTGATTATCCTGTTGAAGTGATGAAAAAAGCAGGAGTAGATATGACACAGGCTGCGTATATCGAAGATGCAATGTCGATGTTTGAACAACGACTAAACGAATTAGAAGAATTGATTGATCGTTTATAAGATTTTTGATTTTTTCGAATAGAAACGAAAAAAATACGTCGGCTCTCTTGTAAGGGAGTCGACGCATTTTTTTAATTAGAAAGCAAGTGTAAATGGCTAGTTCGTGAATGGAACTGAGAATCATTTGTATGTAAATGTTCACCATTAAAAACTTGATACGAGTTATCTGTTGTTTTACACAGCTCTTTGATTCTCCAAAGGCTGCTGGTGCCTTCTACTTCTACTAAAACACCAAAATCACGATCGCAAGCGTAATTGTAAACGACTGCGGAAGGATGTTTCGTGATGCCCATTTCCCGAGCAATTTTTTGATCGGAAAAGAATACTTCTTTAACAAAGTCAGATTGCCGATCTTCTTTAAACATATTCAAATCGCCGCCAATCTCTTCAAATATCGATTCAGCAAGTGCACGAGAATATGGTATGTTATTGCAGCCGACTGCTTCTTGCAGTTTGATCAAAAAACGGCGGCCTTTTTTCTTTCCTTGGAATTGAGCCGCTTTGCAGTCTAATGCGGCAGAATAAGTCGTTGAGAATAAGTGGTTACGTTTCTCAAGATTGTTTTGAGAAATTCCTTTTTGTTGCATGACATCCCCAATTGTCTGCAAATTGACCAAAGGAAGAAAGCGAATTTGCATCTTTTCTTTTGATGGTGTTCCGTACTCTTCTTCAATAAATTGTAATAACTGTTGCTCCATTTCGAAACAATATTCCCCTAAAGGATTAACAAATAAATAGATTTCGATCATATGAATCTCCCCCAAAATAGATTCTATACAACTAGTGACTAGATTCTTTCACATCCTATAACTTAACAGAAAAAAGTAAAAAAATGAACTCAAGTGCCTTGTGAAAATGAAAGGTTTCTAATTTTTAGCCTCAAGCATACGTTGGATCTTGTTCTTAGCAGGACGATAAGGCAAAGAAAAACGTTTTAAAAAATTTATAAAAGCAATTTTTCCTGCAGATGCATCCCCTACCTCTAGTTCTAGTTCAAAATCATGAAGATTGTCTCCCCAGCTTTCATCGATAGCTAAAAGTCCTTCTTCAATAGGGAACTCAGCCCGTTTTGTTGTAAGCTTTCCTGTTTGGATCAATGAAGCAGGATCGATATTCAAATCAGAAAGTTTTTGAAAAACTGCGCCCGAGCGAGGCAAACGTTTTTGAAAGATGAATGCTTCTGCTTCTTCTGTTACAAAGGTATCCGTCGTTTCGAGACGTCCTTCCTCAGCAGGTGTTTTTAATGTATATTCAGCTTGATGACCAACGAAACGGATTCGTAGGCCACAATTTTGTTTCTTCAGCTGTTCATCAACGGTATCGAAGTAAATATTAGTCTGTACACGGAAATCTTTATCTGTTAATTGATAGTGAGCGATGAATATCTCGTACTCTTGCTTTGTCAGCATAGATTTATATTCGATTTCAAGCATTTGCGTCATTTGATCGACTCCTTTTTGTCTATTCTGCCTAATTTTCTTTTTTTGGTCAATGCATAAATCAAGAGTACGAAAAAACTTTGCATATATGGTAGAATAAACAATGAATGTTAATGAAGTAGAGGTATCAGCTATGGAACGAGATTGGGAAGCATTTTTAGCACCATATGAACAAACTGTATCAGAATTGAAAGTGAAACTGCGGGGAATCCGTAAACAGTTTCGTGAACAAAATCGTCATGTTCCAATTGAATTTGTCACTGGGAGAGTCAAACCAGTTGACAGCATCGTAACAAAGTCACAGTTACGTCATATTCCGATGGGACGCTTAGAAGAAGAAATGTCTGATATTGCCGGCTTAAGGATCATGTGTCAGTTTGTAGAAGATATCCATCAAGTTGTTGAGATTATCCGTAAAAGAAAAGACATGAAAGTTCTTCAAGAACGGGATTACATCACTAATAAGAAAGCAAGTGGCTACCGTTCGTATCATCTGGTGATCGAGTATCCTGTACAGTTGATCAGTGGTGAGAAGAAAATTTTGGCGGAAATCCAAATACGGACCCTTGCGATGAATTTCTGGGCAACGATCGAGCATTCATTGAATTATAAATATCAAGGCGTTTTTCCAGAAGAAATGAGTGAACGACTTCAGCGTGCGGCAGAAGCTGCGTATCAGCTGGATGAAGAGATGTCTAGTATCCGTGAAGAAATCCAAGAAGCACAGCGATTGTTCTCCCATGGAAGAGGAAAATCAGATGATGTCTACTATCGAACGCTTTTGAAGAAAGAAAGCGAAAGAGAGGAGGCAGGGGATGAAAGTAGCGATCGTTCACAATAAAGAAGCAAAGACCATAGAAGTGGCTGAGCGCTTGAACACACTATTAGAACAAGCTGGGATCCAGCGAGATGATCATGAACCAGAGTTGGTCATCTCAATTGGTGGAGATGGCACATTATTATCGGCATTTCATCACTACAGTCATTGTCTGAATGACGTGCGTTTCTTAGGCGTGCATACAGGTCATTTAGGGTTTTATACTGATTGGCGAGATTACGAGTTGGAAGAACTAGTAGACAGCTTGCGAACAAATCGGGAACAAAGTGTCAGCTATCCCTTGTTGGATGTTCGGATCAGTTATTTGGATGAAACGCCTGATCAGCATTTTTTAGCACTAAATGAATCAACGATTAAACGGGCCAATCGTACGATGGTAGCCGATGTATACATTAAAAATGAATTGTTTGAAAGTTTCAGAGGAGATGGGTTGACGATTTCTACACCCACTGGTTCGACTGCCTATAATAAAAGTGTCGGCGGTGCAGTGATCCATCCTAGTATCAATGCCTTTCAATTGGCTGAGATTGCTTCGCTGAATAATCGAGTGTTTCGTACTTTGGGTTCTCCGATCGTGATTGCCCATGATGAGTGGTTGGAAATAAAATTGGAAAATACAGAAGATTATCTTGTAACGGTTGATCAATTGAATGTCGCAAAAGCCGATATCCGTTCTATTTATTATCGAATAGCAGAAGAACGGATCCATTTTGCTTCTTATCGACATATGCATTTTTGGCATCGCGTGAAAGATGCCTTTATTGGTGAGGATTAATATGCAGTTTACATGGGATTATGAGAAAGATCATTCTCAGCAGGTAAAATATTTTTTAAAAGAAAAAGGGATCTCAAAAGGTCTGTTAGCGAAAATAAAATTTCAAGGCGGTCAAATCAAAGTCAATGATCAAGTAGAAAATGTCTTGTTTTCTCTAGCCAAGGATGATAAGGTAACCATTGTGATTCCTGCTGAAGGAGAACATGAAACCGTACTTTTGGACGAAACGCCGATCGATATCGTGTATGAAGATGAACATGTTCTGGTAGTAAACAAACCAGCAGGCGTTTCGTCCATTCCTGCCCAATACCATCCAAATGGGACAATGGCAAATCGTGTAAAAGCTTATTACAAAAAACAAGGGTACGAAAACCAAGTAATTCATGTAGTTACACGACTAGACCGTGATACGTCTGGCTTGATGCTTTTTGCCAAGCATGGGTTTGCGCACGCAAAATTAGACACGCAACTTCGTGAAAAGAAGTTTGTAAAAAAATATCAAGCATTAGTCAGTGGAATGCTTTCCAATTTATCGGCACATGGACATATCGATTTGCCGATTGCCCGAGATTATTCTTCGCTACTGAAGCGAATGGTCTCTAATGAAGGACGTTCTGCACAGACGGAGTACTGGATAGAGAAGCGACTAACAGAAATCGCGTTAGTTGATATCCAGCTGCATACAGGAAGGACACATCAAATAAGAGTTCATTTTTCCGCCATTGGCTGTGCACTGCTCGGTGATGATATGTATAGCGGACGAATGGATCTGGGAATAAAAAGACAAGCCCTTCATTGTTATGATCTGCGTTTTTACCACCCATTTACAGAAGAGCTGCTAGAGTTCAAGCAGCCTTTAGCCGCAGACATGGAGGCAGTTGTGAGACGGTTTGAAGAATAAGGCGAGGTGAGATTGGTTTGGATGAAAATCAAGAATTAGAGGAAAGATTTGCCCAGTTGACTCAAGATTTAAGGGAAAATAATATTCAGGCATTCAGAAACAGTTTTTTAGAGATGCATATCTATGAGCAGGGGCAATTCTACCAATCTCTTACAGAAGAGAACAGGCAGCTGATCTATTCCTATCTGTCGCCTAAAGAATTAGCGGATATGTTCGATGTGATTGAAGAAGATAACGAACATATGAAAGAATATCTGGATGAGATGCGTCCTAGCTATGCCGCAGATATGCTTTCTGAGATGTATACAGATAATGCTGTCGATTTGCTTAATACGTTAGATAAAAAGCAAATTGCTAAATATTTAAGTTTGATGTCTGCAGACGATGCCAGTGAAATCAAGGAATTGCTCCATTACGAAGACGAAACAGCTGGTGCAATCATGACTACTGAATTTGTTTCGATCGTAGCAAATCAAACCGTTCGCTCTGCGATGTATGTGCTGAAGAATGAAGCAGATGTTGCTGAAACAATCTATTACATCTATGTCGTTAATCAAGAAGGTCAACTAGTGGGGGTTATTTCTCTACGCGACCTAATCGTGAATGATGATGATGCCATGATTTCTGATCTGATGAGCGAGCGGGTGCTTTCAGTTCATGTAGGCGACGACCAAGAAGATGTGGCACAAACATTCAGGGATTATGACTTCTTAGCTCTTCCTGTCACCGATTATGATGATCATTTGTTGGGAATCGTCACAGTCGATGACATCATTGACGTTATTGATGATGAAGCTGCCAGCGATTATTCAGGACTTGCCGGGGTCAATGTGGAAGAAATCAATGAAAATCCAGTAAAGGCAGCATCTCGACGTTTGCCTTGGCTAATCACTCTGTTGTTTTTAGGTATGTCTACTGCTTCTTTGATCAGTCATTATGAAGACTTGGTAAGTGAAGCGAGCATTTTAGCGGTCTTCATTTCACTGATCACAGGAACAGCTGGTAATGCTGGAACCCAGTCGCTGGCTGTGGCTGTCCGTCGACTTGCAATCTCTGATGACAAAGATCACGGGTTTGTCCGACTTGTTTTGGCTGAAGTCTTGACCGGCGTCGTAACAGGAGCTGTTACAGGGATTACGATTTTTCTGATCGTGGGCTTTTGGAAACATAATTTTATCTTAGGATTTGTGATAGGGATGGCCATGCTGTTTGCGATAACAGTGGCGAATCTTGCAGGTAGTTTGATTCCGATGCTGATGGATCGTCTAGGATTTGATCCAGCGGTAGCAAGCGGTCCATTTATCACGACCTTGAGTGATTTGACAAGTGTACTGATTTATTTCAATATTGCCTCTTTATTTATGGGCTATTTTATGTAAAAAGCAAAAACATTGGCAACAAGTATACTGCTTGTTGCCAATGTTTTTTGTTTATAAGATTATGGCTGAAGTTCAACGATTTTAGTTCCGTGGACTTCACTCACGTTTAATTCTTTAGCTACATGTGCTGCATTCGCTGCTGTTACGCCACCACCGGGCAAAATGATCAAACGGCCATCTGCATAGTCAATCAATTCTTTGAGCCGTGGGAAATGTTCTTCAATCGTTTGATCAGCAGGGCCGCCATGCGTCAAGATACGGTCAACACCGTGCGCTGCCAGCCAATCGATTGCTTCAAATTGCCGTTCTTCAGGAATACTGTCAAAAGCCATATGGAAGGTGATCTGTACGCCTTCTGCGGTTTCGATCAATAGTTCCAATGCTTCTTCGTCTAGCCATCCTGAGGGAGTAAGACAACCAAAAACTACGCCATCCGTCCCTAATTTCTTTGCTTCAATCAAATCAGTATGCATAATTTTCAATTCGATATCGTTATAGACAAAATCACCCCCTCTAGGACGGATAATCGTCATTACAGGGATATTTTTTTCCCCTGCGTAACTTAATGTTTCTTCGATCACACCAGTACTTGGGGTCGTTCCGCCGACCGCTAAGTTGTCACATAATTCGATTCGGTTAGCTCCTCTGGCAATTGCCAGAGGAATAGATGTGTAGTTTTCAGCACAAAATTCTTTGATCATCTGATCTTCTCCTTTGTCTTTCGCTTTCTTCTAGGCATTGTATCATATTTTTACCAGTTGCCAAAGTGAGCATCTAACGGTAAGATAAAACAGAAATGAGGGGGAACTATGTTAAAAAAAATTGACCGAGGACGCCAGTTTTTGGCAGAAAAACATCAGCTGTTCCGCTGTCCAGTTTGCCAAGAAGAGGTAGAAAAGTCTGATAATGGCTTGATATGCAAAAATAATCACCGTTTTGATCTGTCCAAAAAAGGAACACTTTACTTTTTATCCCACGCGGTTAAAACAGAATATGATCAAGAAATGTTCGTTCCAAGGCGTAGAATGATCCAATCAGGCATGTATCAGCCTGTTATTGAGACTATCGCACAGCATCTGCCTAATGAAGTCTCGCTATTAGATGTCGGCTGCGGAGAAGGAAGCTTCTTGAATGAACTTTCAAAATTGAAAAAGATTCAAACTGCTGTTGGATTTGATATTTCAAAAGAAGGGGTCTATGCAGCTACGGAACAATCTGTCGAGGCATTTTGGTGTGTAGCGGATTTGACCAATTTGCCATTTGCTGATCAGACATTTAACACGATCTTAAATATCTTTTCGCCTTCTCATTACCAAGAATTTCAACGTGTACTGTCAGAAGATGGAGAGGTGCTGAAAGTAGTGCCGCAAGAAAATTATTTAAAAGAACTGCGCCAGGCTTTTTATCCGAATCAACCTGAAAAGCAAAGTTATTCCAATGATCGTGTAGTCGCAAAGTTTACTGAATCGATGAAACTAACTGAACGTCAGCGTGTGACCTATGAATTTGAGATACCAGAAGAAAATCGAAAAGATCTTTTAGCAATGTCGCCCTTAGAGTGGCAAGTGGAGGAAGGAATCAAAGCAGACTTGTACAAGAATCCTTTGAATAAGATTACAATTGACATAGAATTATTAAAAGGAACTAAGAGAAAACGGTTTTCTAGTAGTTTTTAAAGAGTAGAGGTTGCAAAAGTAAGTTGAGGGTGTTATAGTAGCAACAAGTTGTTTTTTCATTGGTTTTTATCAGGTTCCTGTTCTGATAAAAGTTAGTGAGAAGAGCTTCACTAACGTAACGACTCGCAGTGACTGACACCGAGTTGATACGTTTTTTTTTATGCAAAAATCAAATTGTCAGAAAATAGAAACGAACATAAATATGAGAGGAATGATCCTGATGAATCATATCGTTTTATTCGAACCGTTAATACCTGCAAACACCGGAAATATTGCCCGTACGTGTGCGGCCACGAATACGCCGCTTCATTTAATTGAGCCCCTAGGTTTTTCAACGGATGACAAACATCTGAAACGAGCAGGGTTAGATTATTGGAATGATGTAAATATTACTTATCACAGTGATTTAGAAGCTTTTTTAGCATTTTTAGGTGATCGTAAACTACACTTGATCTCAAAATTTGCCCATAAGGTATACAGTGAAGAAAATTTTGCTGATGGAGAAGAGCACTTCTTTTTATTTGGAAAGGAAACAACTGGCTTGCCAGAAGCGTTTATGCGCGAAAACGAGGAAAAGTGTTTGCGCATCCCTATGAATGATGAGCATGTTCGTTCATTGAATTTATCGAATACAGCTGCAATGATTGTGTACGAAGCACTTCGTCAGCAAGGATTCCCTAATTTAGAATTAACGCACCATTATGAAAATGACAAGCTGGATTAGACAGTTTATTATAGAGTAAAATAAAAGAAAGACAGGAGTTTGCTGCGTATGGAACTATATTTTACCCGACATGGGAAGACACAATGGAATCAGGAAAGACGTTTTCAAGGAAGCAATGGCGATTCTCCGCTTTTGCCTCAAAGTTATGAAGAAATCAAAGCATTTGGGAAAAAAGTAAAATATGTTCCTTTTAAAGCAATTTATTCCAGTACAGCAAAACGAGCACGAGATACAGCAGAAGGTATCAATAAAGAGCTTGCTCGTCCGGTAGAGATTTTTTATACAGATAAACTGCGAGAACTAGGGCTAGGTACTTTAGAAGGACAATCAATCGATGAAATGTATCAGAAATACCCAGAGAATCTGCCGAATTTGCGTAATCACTTAGATCTATATGATCCTTCTCCTTTTCATGGAGAAACGATTGAATCAGCAATCACACGTATTGAAACTGTTGTAGCGGATGCGGTTGCTCAACATAAAAACGGACCTCTTTTATTCGTAGGTCATGGGGCCTCATTAACTGCTGCCATTCAATGGATGACAGGGAAAGAGCTAAGTGAGTTGCGGGAAATGGGCGGTTTGTTCAATAGCAGCCTGACGATTTTAGAGACTGAAGAGCCTTGCAAATTATTGTCGTATGAACTGAAAGTATGGAACCAAACAGATTTTTTAGGAACTGAAACAGCACCAGAACCTTTACTATAGAAGAAGGAGGCGGCTTCCGATGCAGCCAGAAGAAATGCCTTATTTCGTTGGTACAGTTGCCGCGATTTTTTTTCAAAATCCTAGTAATTTTTACAAAGTGCTTTTGGTACACATCAGCGAAACCACAGCTGATTACCGTGAAAAAGAAATTGTAGTTACCGGAAGCTTTGGCGATATTCAAGAAAATGAGACCTATCGTTTTTATGGAGAACTAGTGGATCACCCTAAATACGGAAGACAGCTTAAAGTCGAAAGATATGAGCAAGAAAAACCAACAACTGCGAATGGGATCGTAGCTTATCTTTCCAGCGAAAGATTCCCTGGGATCGGTAAGAAAACAGCAGAGAAAATCGTCGAGTTGCTGGGAGAAGATGCTATCGAAAAAATCATTGCTGATCCTTCGGTATTAAAACAAGTCTCTGGTTTAACGAAGCCAAAAAGAGAAATGCTTGCTGAAACGATTCGTCTAAATCACGGGATGGATCAAGTAATCATGGGATTGAATCGTTATAGATTCGGTAGTCAGTTAGCCTTCAGTATTTATCAGACCTATAAGAACGAGTCTTTGGAGATCATCGAAGAAAATCCGTATCAGCTAGTCGAAGACATAGAAGGAATCGGGTTCAAACGTGCAGATAATCTAGCCGAACAAGTCGGTATTGCAGCAGATTCACCTAGAAGAATCCGAGCAGCCATCTTGCATCAGATTTTTCAGCATGCTGTTCAAACAGGAGATACATACGTACCGGCGGAAACATTGCTTCAGCAAACCATCCGTATTTTAGAAACAAGTCGTCCAATCGAAATTCTGCCTGATCAGGTTGCTACTGTGATTATCCAGCTTGTTGAAGAAGGAAAAATCCAACAAGAAGAAACGAATCTTTACGAAAACAGTTTGTATTTTTCTGAATGGGGAATCGGCAATTCCATCCAACGTCTGCTCAGCCGTAAAAAAGAAATCCATTATCCTGAAAAAGAAGTGCAGAAAAATATTCGGCGTATCGAAAAAATATTCGGTATACAGTATGGCCCCTCGCAAGAACAAGCAATCGCTGAAGCCATCCGTTCTCCTCTATTTATTTTAACAGGAGGACCAGGTACGGGGAAAACTACTGTGATCAATGGGATCGTTAATCTTTTTGCAGAGTTGAATGGTCTGGAATTGGACCCGTCAAAATATACCCAAGAAATTTTTCCTATTCTGCTTGCAGCACCAACTGGCCGGGCAGCTAAACGAATGAACGAGACAACAGGTCTGCCTGCCAGTACAATCCATCGTTTACTTGGGCTGAATGGACGAGAAAAAACACCTTCAGTCAGCACGAAAGAATTAGAAGGCGGACTTTTGATCGTTGATGAGATGTCTATGGTCGATACATGGCTGGCTAACACATTATTCAAAGCGATTCCGACGAATATGCAGGTTATCCTAGTAGGAGATAAAGATCAGCTTCCTTCTGTCGGTCCTGGACAAGTGCTACATGACCTTTTGGAAATCGAACAAATTCCTAAAATGGAACTCAATCAGATTTATCGACAAGGTGATGGTTCTAGTATTATTCCTCTTGCCCATGAAATCAAAGAAGGGCGTCTACCAAAAGATTTCACAAAGAATCAAAAAGATCGTTCCTATTTCCGAAGCGACGCATATCAAATTGAACCCTTGATCTCTAAAATTGTGGAAAAGGCGAAAAATAAGGGATTCCGTGCACAAGATATCCAAGTATTAGCACCAATGTATCGGGGACCTGCAGGGATCGATGCGTTAAATAAAATGATGCAGGAGATATTCAATCCAGGGAGACCTGGGAAAAAGGAAGTGCATTGGAACGACACCGTTTATCGGATAGGAGACAAAGTACTCCAGTTAGTTAATACTCCCGAATTGAATGTATTCAATGGGGATATGGGAGAAATCACGGGGATTATCTTGGCAAAAGATTCGGAAGATAAAGTGGATGAATTAGTTATCCAGTTTGATGCAAATGAGGTCACTTATAAAAGAAACGAGTGGAATAAAATTACTCTTTCTTATTGTTGCTCGATCCATAAATCACAGGGCAGTGAATTCAAAATGGTCATTTTGCCCATGGTTCATCAATATCAGCGCATGCTTCAGCGTAATCTACTCTACACGGCGGTTACTCGGAGTAAGGAACTGTTGATTTTGTTAGGGGAAGAGCACGCGTATGCCACTTGTGTAGCGAATGAATCGGCAAGCCGAATGACTACGTTGAAATCAAGAATCATAGATAATGAAAAAATGACTATCACTCTGCGGACAAAATTAGCAGCTTATGAAGATTCTTTGATTGGAAATGATCCATTTGAAGATGGGACCTATACGAAAGAGTCGCAGGACATAAAAGAACAGTTACCTATAAAAGACGACAGTGGAACGAATGAATCGAAAAACCAAGTAATGGAAACAGTGGAACCAGATCTGTTTTCTTCATCGATTGTGGAAGAAAAGAAAGAAGAGATAGAATCTGCTGTTCCTAAGGAGTTCGTTCTTACTGCAGAAGCGATTAATCAGAAATTAGTAGATCCAATGATTGGTATGGAAAACATTACACCGTATACATTATAAAAGAATCTGACGATACGGATGCGCTATTTATTGGCAATATTGATCACTTAAAAAGCGGATGTGACACGACTTGTGCCTCATCCGCTTTTTGAAATTATTCTTGGTGACTTGGAGTGAAATTATAGGCTCTTCTTGGTAAATGGTGTTCAAAAGCCAGTTTCTCGGTATAAAGACAAACTTTTGCAAAAATGCGAGCAACCGTTTCCGCAAAATTTTTCTTTATACTCGAAATTACTTGAAAAATAACTGGTTTTTTGTAGAAAATTGCAGATCAAAAGGACGAGGAGCGACATCTTCTCCATCTTCTTGACCATATTGCGGCGTTGTTGAAACGATTCGTAATCTGTTTGTTGTGTAGTGATGGAAATATTTCGATTTCAATTGTTTTTTCTGCATAAGTAAAAGGATAAGCCATATGATTTTAAAAATATTGATTCGTTCGACCATGACAAAATCAATGACTGGTTTAGACGCATCTGCAGTTGGAGCAATTGCGATTCCTCCTCCAAAAAAAGGATGCTTCGTTGCTGTACATAAAAATGCATTTGAAAAACTTAACTGCTTTCCTCCTGCATCCACTAGAATTGGAAATCCTTTTTGAGTAAATAAAGTCCGGAGAATAGAGAACAAATACGAAAAAGAACCTAAGTTGTATTTGTTCAATCGTTCTTTTGTAGAAGAATGATTTGTCGCGTGGACGATAGCTGCATCTAATCCAATACCAAAATTATTAACAGCTATTCCTTTTTTTTCACTTATTTTTTCTTCATAAGCCATTATATGGACTTTATCTGGTGATTGAGCTGCTAAAATCAGCTGAAGTGCTTTTTTAGGATTCTTAGGAAGTCCCGCTCCTCGAGCAAAATCATTTCCAGAGCCTGCTGGAATATAAGCGACAGGAAATTCAACTTCCATCTGATAGAAAGTATCAAGTACCTGATGCAAGGTTCCGTCTCCTCCTACGATGATCAAAAGAGGGAAAGTTTCGATTGTTTCCTGTTCTTCTGTCCAAGGTACTAATGTTTCTTTTGCCAGAATTTCAGCAATCTCCGCATCATGTCCTTTGTATTCACTGTAATGAAGGGTATAGTTGACATGTTTGTTTTTTAATACCGGCAAGATTTTTTCTGCTACTTTATGGCCGTTTCCACTGCCTGCCGATGGATTGATCAATAAATGATAATGGAATTTCATATTTTCCTCCTGCTATTCAATAAAACAAGATATTTTAATCATCCTGTTTGCTGGTTAACCAATAATTAGCAAGCTTTTTCTATTTTTGGAATGAAAGAAACTTGTTTTTTTACAAAAAAACGCCTGTTACAAAATTAATTCTTGGTTATTATAGCAGAAGACTAGGAGAATGAAAAAGGTCTGGAGACCGAAAAACACAAAAAAGCCTAGCAAGCGCATCATCCATTACTTACGTAAGGAGAAGTTCCAAGGTTCGGTATGTCCACTTAGACCTTCAGCTGCCTGCTAGACTACTCTCTAGTAAGAGGTTGCTCAAATTCCCACATCCTTTTTTATTTATTTAAGTTTCACAACAATTCTGTTCGTGCAGAACCTACTTCGTCTGCTTTACTGGGAATTCTTATGACCCCTTACACTTATCTTATACCATATTTCGAGACTTTTGGCAAACGTTTACATTTTTGCTTATTTACTTTTTTCAAAAGTAGATAAGACAGATTGAAATAAATGAAAAGTCTGTTATAATTATTGTTTGTTTCACATAATCGCGGTTCATCAACCATCCCGCGTTAAAAAAACTAGGAGAAACGAGGAGAGAAAATGCAAAAAACGAAAAGCAGACAACGGTTGTCCGTAATCGTTGTAAATGGTATCGTCATGGCTCTTTATCTAGCGTTAACTATTTTAGTTGCGCCTGTATCCTCAGGGCCGATCCAGTTTCGTATTTCAGAAAGTTTGAATCATTTAGTTGTCTTTAACCGTAAATTACTTTGGGGAGTTTTGGGCGGGGTCATCGTCTATAATGCCTTCTTTGGATTTGGTATCATGGATGTGGTTTTCGGTGGTGGCCAAACATTGCTTTCTTTAGGTCTGACAGCTTTGTTGCAAAACAAAGTGAAAAATGTAAAGATGCGTTTAGTATTGAACACGATCTTCTTTACCATCAGCATGGGATTGATTGCTTATATGCTAGTTCCGACAGGTGGCCAAGCATTTTGGACAACCTATGGTACACTTGCATTAAGCGAGTTCATCATCATGGCTGTTTCAGCACCACTGATGTATTATTTAGATCGTTCGCTTGATTTTGAAAAGCGTGTCTAATTGTAAAAAAACGACAAAAGAAAGCAGCTGAGCTGTATTTCTTTTGTCGTTTTTATTATGCTTCTTGGTTTTGCAAATTTTCGATTTCTACCACTTTATAATTCTTTTTCTCTAAGTGGTTGACGATCGTTTCACATACTTTTGGTTCAGTGTTCGCCGGCAGCGTAATCAATGTACGTCGGATATATTCGTCTTTTTCAATATCAAGAGTAATGCAGCTGGCAATGCTACTGTGTTTTGAAATGATTTTTGCGATAGCAGCCAGATCTCCTTGCTTTCCTGTAGAAGCAATTGTCAGCACATAGCTTCCTTGTTCTACGCTCCAAGATTGGGAGAGCATATTAAGTAATGTGCTATGTGTCAAAATACCATAAAAATGATTTTCACTGTCAAGGACAGCAATATAAGGTAGCTCTTTGATCGTAAAGAATACTTTGAAGAAAGAAGTATCCAGATAAATGAACTTTGTGGCATTTTTCAAAAGATGAGTGACAGGAAGCGTCATATCACCGCCGTTTGCTTTATGACGATAGATGTGCATTTTGTAAATATTTCCACGGAAAATATTCCCTGAAGAATCTAAGATCGGCACACAACGGTATCCGGAAGTTTCTAAAATTTTTAATGCTTCTTCTAATGTACTAGTCTCTGTAACGGTTGTCAGATCTTTTTTCTTATATACAAGTGTTTTTAATAGCATCGCTATACCTCCAATTGTCTCATTTTAGCTTAATTTCAAATTAATCATATCATAATTTTATCTAAAACAATAGATAGTTTATTTCACAAATTGACAAGTAAAAAGTTACGTGATACTGTTATTAAGTATAAGTCTGATTCTCAGCAAGGGGGGCAGAAGTAAATGGCAAAGAAAAAAGCAGCACTCGCTTGTTCCGTTTGTGGGTCTCGTAACTACACAAAATCAGTCAGTGAAGGAAAAAGCGGCGAACGTTTAGAAATCAACAAATTTTGTAAATATTGTAATCAATATACATTACATAAAGAAACGAAATAAACAGCAAAGGAGGATGTCTCATGAAATTTCTAAAAAGCGTAAAAGATGAAATCAAACAAGTAACTTGGCCAAACAGAAAACAACTTCGTAAAGATACGTTGGTAGTTATCGAAACTTCTATTCTTTTCGGGTTGATGTTTTACGTAATGGATACAGCAATCCAAAGTTTATTTGGCTGGATCTTAAAATAACTCGCTAGCCACAATGTGCTTTTAGTGCTATAATGAAGCGAAAGAAAAACTTCGGGTGTACTGAGGTTTTTTTATTTTACAATGAAATGAGGAGCCTTCAATGGAATCTTTTGAAAAAAACTGGTATGTCTTGCATACATATTCAGGATATGAAAACAAAGTAAAAGCAAATATCGAATCTCGTGCGCAAAGTATGAAAATGGCCGACTTTATTTTCCGTGTCGTTGTTCCTGAAGAAAAAGAAACAGAAGTCAAAAATGGGAAAGAAAAAGAAATCGTTCATAAAACATTTCCAGGATATGTTCTTGTTGAAATGATCATGACAGACGCTTCCTGGTATGTTGTCCGTAACACACCAGGCGTGACAGGATTCGTTGGTTCACACGGAGCTGGAAGCAAACCAGCACCACTACTTCCAGAAGAAGTCAATCATATCTTGCGTTCTATCGGCATGAGTCTACGACAAAATGATCTAGAAGTAGAAGTTGGCGAAGTTGTGAAAATCATCGAAGGCGCATTTGCTGGATTAGAAGGACAAGTAACAGAAGTTGACGGAGAAAAAGAAAAATTGAAAGTCAACATCGATATGTTTGGTCGTGAAACAAGTACAGAACTTGATTTCGATCAAGTAGATAAAATCGATTAATGATTAATAAAAAGACTTGAAATGTCGATCATACGATTGACCTTTCAAGTCTTTCTTTTTTCTATATGGAAAGGAAGAGGAGAATGACAAATCAAATCAAAAATGTATGCAAACATGCGGCTACAGCAGCTTTAGTGCTTATCAGCTTGTTTGCGATAAGTGGTTGCCAGACGACGAAGACGAATACTACTGCAGTTTCTGATAAAGAAAAAACGGTAGAATCCAGTAAATTGATAGAAAAAACCACTATTCCAACACTTTTTTTCCATGGCTACAGCGGGACAGAAAATTCCTTTAAAGGGATGTTGCAACGTTTGGAAAAAAATCAAAAAGCAGTAAAAGAATTAGTTTTAATAGTAGGAGCAGATGGACAAATACAAGCAGAAGGGGACTTGTCTGGAAAAGCAGACAATCCGATGGTCCAAGTATTGTTTGAAGATAATAAAAACAACGAGTGGAACCAAGCAGAATGGATCAAATCTTGTCTTTTGTATCTGAAAGAAAACGAGGGCATAGACAAAGTCAACATAGTGGGGCATTCCATGGGAGGGGTTAGTGCATTACGCTATTTAGGAACATATGGACAGGATACGTCATTGCCGCAAGTTCAGACATTTACGGCAATTGGTGCACCTTTTAATGATTTTGTCGATGACAGTGGGCAATCTCTGACAGAGGAGTTAGCAAAGGGGCCTGCTGTTGTTTCTAGCCGCTATCAAGATTATCAGCAAATGATCGGAAATTTGCCTACAACTACTCGATTTTTCCTGATTGCCGGACAATTAGATGAAGCAGACTTGAGTGATGGGACAGTACCGTTAAACAGTGCATTAGCTGTCTATGCGTTGTTGAAACAACACGGAAATGAAGTAGAAGAAAAAATAGTAAAAGGCGAAAATGCCGCTCATAGTATGCTTCATGAAAACCAAGAAGTAGATCAGCTTGTTAGTCGATTTGTTTGGAACGAATAGCAAGAAAAGGATCCGAGAGTAAATTTTTGCTTACTTTTTGTAAGGATATTATGATTTATATGTAATCAAGAAGATGAAAGAAGGATCTACTATGACTTATCATACAAGTAATGAAGAACATCCAATCGATATCGTAAACATTGCCTCACTAGAAGGTCGTGTAAAAGAGCGCATGGAAGCAGGAGCTTTTGGCTATATTCGCGGTGGTTCTGAAGATGAGTGGACGATGAAAGAAAATACGACTTCTTTTAATACAAAAAAAATCATGCCACGGATATTACGCGGAATCGACTCAGCGGATTTGCATACATCAGTTTTTGGAATTGAATTAGACACACCGATTATCCAAGCGCCATCAGCGGCCCAAGGATTGGCACATGAAAAAGGGGAAGCTGATACAGCTAAAGGGGTAGCTGCTGCTGGATCAATCTTTTCCATCAGCACTTATGCAAACACGACAATCAAAGATGCAGCAGATGCAGCGCCAGGTGCACCGCAGTTTTTCCAATTATATATGAGTAAAGACGATGGATTCAATGAGTTCATTTTGAAAAAAGCAGTAGAAGCAGGGGCTAAAGCCATCATTTTAACGGCAGATTCAACGCTTGGTGGTTACCGTGAAGAAGATGTGATCAATCAATTCCAATTTCCATTACCAATGCCTAATTTAGCTGCTTATAGCGAACAAAGTGCAAGTGGGAATGGCGAAGGAAAAGGAATTGCAGAAATTTATGCAGCTGCAAAGCAAGGCTTGACACCAGATGACATCAAAACAATCAAAGAAATCACCAATCTTCCAGTCATCGTAAAAGGAATACAATCGCCAGAAGATGCAGTCATCGCTATCTCTGCAGGGGCAGATGGTATCTGGGTATCTAATCATGGTGGTCGACAATTAGACGGAGGTCCTGCTTCCTTTGAAGTATTGCCAAAAATTGCCGAAGTAGTCAATAAACGTGTACCAGTGATTTTCGACTCTGGCGTCCGTCGAGGAGAACATGTCTTTAAGGCTTTGGCAAGTGGTGCTGACTTAGTTGCGATTGGCCGACCAGTGATCTATGGATTGAATCTAGGTGGGGCAGAAGGGGTAACTTCTGTTTTTGAACACCTGAACAAAGAATTGTCGATCACGATGCAACTTGCAGGAACAAAAACGATTGATGAAGTAAAAAATACGAAATTGATGGATTAATAAAAAAACGAAGAGAGGCCTAACTGTGCGTCTCTTCGTTTTTTTGTGATGGAAATAACTAATCTCTTAATACTCGAAACTAGGCAGCTTTTTTACGACCTCTTATTTAAAATCTCTTCTGTAAGTCGCTTAGCAGTTGGCGTAACAGCTAAGCCGCCTTCTGCTGTCTCTTTGAAAATCGATGGCATTTGTCGTCCGACTTGATACATCGCAGCAACGACTTCATCCGGTGGAATGACACTTTCGATACCCGCTAATGCCATGTCAGCAGAGATGAAAGCTTGAGAAGACCCTAAAGCATTACGTTTGACACAAGGTACTTCAACTAAACCTGCAACAGGATCGCAAATCAGTCCCATCATATTTTTCAATGTGATGGCTACTGCTTGAGCTGCTTGATGAGGAGTCCCATTTTTTGCGCAAACCAAAGCTGCCGCCGCCATTGCACTTGCAGAACCAACTTCTGCTTGACAACCCCCTTCTGCGCCACTAATAGAAGCGTTGTTCGCGATTACTAACCCGAAAGCGCCAGCAGTAAACAAAAATTCCAATTGCTGTTCATGTGACAAACCAAGCCGATCTCGGACAGCCATTAACACACCAGGAACAACCCCCGCACTTCCAGCAGTCGGTGTAGCACAAATCAATCCCATTTTTGCATTGACTTCGTTAACAGCTACAGCGTTGCGTACAGCCTTTAAGATCGTTTCTCCGCTCAAAAAATCTGCATCGTTCAAATAATCATCTAATTTTTTTGCATCGCCACCGGTAATCCCTGTGACGGAGGTGACACCTTCTTTTCCCTCGTTGATCGATTGTTCCATTACTGAAAGATTTTTTTCCATAATCGCAATGATCTGACTACGGGAACGACCGCTCATTTCCATTTCAACTGCAATCATCAATTCTGCTACACTTGAATAAGCTTTCGCTTGGTCTACTAATTCTTCAATCGATAAAAACATTTTTTCAGCTCCTTAATCGAAATAGTTTACGCTGTCGATATTTGGCAGATGTTTGAGTCTTCTTACTGTTTCTTCAACTTGAGGATTATCTACTTCAATGATCATGATGGCACTTTCGCCTTTTGATTCCCGTGTCACTGTCATAGTACCGATATTCGTATTGGTTTCAGAAAGTATACCAGTCACTTTAGCGATCATCCCTGGAACATCTTGGTGAACAACGATCAAGGTAGGTGTTCCCATGCTTAAAGAAATTTTGAATCCATTCAATTCAGAAATCTGGATATTGCCACCGCCGATCGAAATGCCAGTAACTGAAAGCTTTCGTGTTCCTTTTTTTAGAAGCATCTTTACAGAATTCGGATGTTCGGCTTTTTCACTCTTAGGAACAAACAAGACTTCCATGCCTGCTTCATATGCCAATTTCAAAGAATCAGCTAAACGTTCATCATCAGGTTCCATTCCTAATAGACCGCCAACTAATGCAATGTCTGTTCCGTGCCCCCGATAGGTTTTTGCAAATGATTCATATAGATAAATATCTACAGAATCAGGTTGCTCGCCAAATATACTGCGTACGATCTTCCCAATTCTAGCTGCTCCAGCTGTGTGGGAGCTACTTGGACCAATCATCACAGGTCCAATAATATCAAAGACACTTCTATACCTTAAATCTTTCATTTTCTCCACCTCATTTTGTTATGTAGGAATCTTTGTACAAGGGTCTAAAAAAACCGCGTTATTGTTTGCTTTCATCTGTTGAACCATGCTAGCGCAAGTGTAACATAAAAGAAGAAATGGGAACGAAAAATTGTTGTTTTTTTAGAATAAATTTAGCGTTTATTCAAGCAAAATGTAAAAATAGCAGAAAAAAATCTTGAAAAAACAAATAAATTTGCTATACTGTACCAGTGTGCATTGTTTTGCACATTATTTGTCTGGATTTTTTCAGATCAGATAAAACGTGGGAGGAGAAATATGCATCTCCAATTAACCACATCACGGACTTAAGGAGGTATGTCTCGTGGCAAAGAAAGTAGAAAAAATCGTTAAATTGCAAATTCCTGCAGGGAAAGCAACTCCAGCTCCACCAGTAGGTCCTGCACTAGGTCAAGCGGGTATCAATATCATGGGATTCACAAAAGAATTCAACGCTCGTACAGCTGATCAAGCAGGTTTGATCATTCCGGTTGTTATTTCTGTATACGAAGACCGTTCATTCACATTCGTTACAAAAACACCGCCAGCTGCTGTTCTATTGAAAAAAGCAGCTAAAATCGAAAAAGGTTCAGGTGAACCAAACAAAAATAAAGTTGCGAAAGTTTCTAGCGATCAAGTAAGAGAAATCGCTGAATTAAAAATGGAAGACCTAAACGCAGCTAACGTTGAAGCAGCAATGCGCATGGTTGAAGGAACTGCACGAAGCATGGGGATCACTGTAGAATAATCTCTACACCCTAAGACAGCAGCTTCTCAGTTGGCTCTATATTGAAAGATATAGAACACGTGGGAGGTACAACCGTTATAACCACAATCAAGGAGGAACCAAAATGGCTAAAAAGAGCAAAAAAATGCAAGATGCATTAAAAAAAGTTGATTCAAGTAAAGTTTATCCTGTTGCCGAAGCAGTAGCTTTAGCAAAAGAAACAAACATTGCAAAATTTGATGCAACAGTTGAAGTTGCATACCGTTTGAACGTAGACCCTAAAAAAGCAGACCAACAAATCCGTGGTGCTGTTGTATTACCAAACGGAACTGGTAAAACACAAACTGTTTTAGTTTTTGCTAAAGGAGACAAAGCAAAAGAAGCTGAAGCAGCTGGTGCAGATTTCGTAGGTGACGACGACATGGTTCAAAAAATCCAAAACGGATGGTTTGACTTTGACGTAGTTGTTGCAACACCTGATATGATGGCTACTGTAGGTCGTCTAGGACGTGTATTAGGACCAAAAGGCTTAATGCCAAACCCTAAAACTGGTACAGTTACAATGGATGTAACAAAAGCAGTAAACGAAGTGAAAGCTGGTAAAGTAACTTACCGTGTAGACAAAGCTGGAAACATCCATGTACCAATCGGAAAAGTTTCATTTGATGATGAAAAATTAGTTGAAAACTTTGCAACAATCCATGATGTATTGCTAAAAGCTAAACCATCAGCAGCTAAAGGTCAATACATGAAAAATGTAACGATCACAACAACATTTGGACCTGGTATCCATGTTGACCAAGCTTCTTTCTAATCAAATATTAGAACGTTGATTGATCCAACTGAAAAATAATTCTTGACTCAACTAGTTTAGCATGCTAAGCTAGTTGAGGTTAATAATTAACTTGTACCGAAGACAGTAGGTGGCTCCAAGCCTTAATTTCCTACCGAGGACGTTTATTGAATATATTCAATAGTCCCTCTATGTCTGCGGTGGCATAGAGTTTTTTATTGTGAATCACTATGAACGAAGTGAATAGATGATGAACAATACTGGTTGAGCAAAGAAACTATACAAGTGATTTGCCTTTTCAGTTCAAAAAACTCTTCCATCAAAATTCAGGAGGTGAAACTCAAAAATGAGTGAAGCAATTATCGCAAAAAAAGCAGCAATCGTTGATGAAGTAAGCGAAAAATTTACAGCAGCTGCATCAGTAGTAGTCGTTGACTACCGCGGATTAACAGTTGATGAAGTAACACGTTTACGTAAACAACTTCGTGATGCTAACGTAGAAATGAAAGTTATCAAAAACTCAATCCTTTCACGTGCAGCTAAAAAAGCTGGCCTTGAAGGCATGGACGAAGTATTCACTGGACCTACAGCCGTTGCATTCAGTAACGAAGATGTAGTTGCACCAGCGAAAATCATGGACGAATTTGCTAAAGAAGCAAAAGCATTAGAAATCAAAGGCGGTATCATCGAAGGTAAAGTATCTTCATTGGAAGAAATCACAGCATTGGCAAAATTGCCAAATCGCGAAGGACTTCTATCTATGTTGCTATCTGTACTACAAGCGCCAGTCCGCAACGTGGCTTACGCTGTCAAAGCAGTGGCAGACAAAGAAGATGGAGATGCAGCTTAATTGCCGCATAAAGTATTAAATAAAAAAGAACATTTAAACGGAGGAAATTATAATGGCATTGAACATTGAAAACATCGTTGCTGAGTTAAAAGAAGCAACTATCCTAGAACTTAACGACCTAGTTAAAGCTATTGAAGAAGAATTTGGCGTATCTGCTGCTGCTCCTGTAGCTGTAGCTGCTGCTGGTGGCGCTGCTGCTGCTGAAGAACAAACAGAATTCACTGTAGAATTAACTGCAGCTGGAGACCAAAAAGTTAAAGTTATCAAAGCAGTTCGTGAAGCAACTGGCTTAGGCTTGAAAGAAGCTAAAGCTGTAGTTGATGGCGCTCCTGCACCAGTTAAAGAAGGCGTATCTAAAGAAGAAGCTGACGAATTGAAAGCTAAACTTGAAGAAGTTGGCGCATCTGTAACTGTTAAATAATTTTTTAACTATTTAAAAGCACTGAGATCCTATCTTGGATTTCGGTGCTTTTTTGTTTTTATGTTAAACTATTATTTAATGAATATAGTTTTTTTCAGGAGGTAATATGAAAAAGAAAAAAATCCGATTGATTTTGATCACGTTGGGAATCGTTCTGATACTGATGGTGGGCTATCGGTTGTATTTGGAATACCAGACAGATATACAATTATTTTTGAACCCGAAAGCAAGTAAAGCACAGCTACTGGCTCATATCCGTTCTCACGGATTTTTCGCAGGGCTTCTTTTAGTCGTATTAACGGCAGTGATGTGTGCTGTTCCCGGTATCCCTACTTCGGTTATTGGTGTCATTGCCGGATTGAGCTTTGGTCCGTTCATTGGGGCAGGTATCAATGTTTTAGGGAATGCTCTGGGCAATATCTCCGCTGTGTTTTTGATGCACCGATTGAAGTTTTTAGACAAGAAAACTGAAAAAAATCATTGGGTGCGATCCATTCGGCAAATGAGACATCCAAAAATAGGCGTAATGTTAGGTTACATGATACCGGTGATCCCATCTTCTATGGTCAATTTTGCTGCAGATGCGATGAAACTGCCTCTTCAGCAAATCGTAATGTCGATCGTGATTGGAGTCATCCCTTCATCTGTGTTGTATGCGTGTGGTGGAGAAGCTCTGTTTCACGGATATAACAAAACTGCAGTCACGTTGGTTGCAAGTGTTACTGTGTTAGTAGGGTTAGTTGTCTTCATTTATAAAGATCGCAAGAAAAAACAAGGAAAACAAAGACAAAAATAATAAGTATGGCGAATAGTTGTATTTTTCTATTTCCAATCTTTTCCATAAGTTGTAAACTAAGATAGGAAATGGGGGAAATCAATGGAGAGTAAAGAAAAAACATCTTTAACAACATCGCTTATTTTATTATTATCAATCACTTGCGGCGTCGTTGTTGCTAATATGTATTATATCCAGCCGATTGGAACAAAAGTAGCAGCTAGTTTATCTGTTAGCACAAGTGCAGTCGGGATATTGACAATGCTGACCCAGTTAGGCTATGCACTAGGGCTACTGTTTTTAGTTCCTTTAGGAGACGTGGTGGATCGTCCAAAATTAATTATACGAATGGCAGCGTTATCTGCTATCTCGCTGTTGGCCGCTTTTTTTGCGCCTTCGTTTACGTTATTTGCATGCGCTTCTTTTTTAATAGGATTACTTTCGATCGTGCCGCAAATCATCATTCCTTACGGTGCGGTACTAGCGGGACCAAAAGCAAGAGGAAAAGTCATGGGAACATTGCTTAGCGGTTTACTCGTGGGGATTTTGCTTTCTCGGACGGTATCTGGTATTGTTGCCAGTCTTTTTTCTTGGCGGATGATCTATTTATTTGCTTTATGTGCCGTCGGGATTCTTACACTTCTGCTTTACTGGAAGATGCCGCGTTCTGTCCAGCAAAGTAGTACATTTGTTTCATACCTTGATTCACTCAAAAGTTTGCCGCATTTAGTTGCCTCTCAACGTTTATTAAGAGAAGCGGCAGTCAGCGGATTTTTTATGTTTGGCACATTTTCGATCTTTTGGTCTACGTTGATTTTTTATATCAGCAGTCCCGCTTACAATTGGGGGACTTTTGAAGCAGGGATATTAGCGATTTTTGGGTTGTCTGGAGCAGTCGCTGCACCTATCGTGGGACGACTGGCAGATTCTTATTCTGAAAGAAAAATTGTATATATGGGACTTGTTATGCAAACAATAAGTTTTATTGCTTTATTGGTTGGCGGAAGCCATTTGGCCATTTTGCTTTTAGCTATTATTTTATTAGACGTCGGGAATCAATTTGGTCAAGTCGCCAATCAAACACGAGTACAAGGACTAGGTGAAGCAGCAAGCAACCGAAATAATACTGTATTTATGTTTATGTACTTTATTGGAGGTGCGGCTGGTTCATTGCTAGGGACGACCATGTGGCAGCAGTATGGTTGGTTAGGTGTAACGGTTAGCGGACTTGTTTTTCAGGGATGTGCGTTTTTCTTTCAATTCGTTGTTTTTCGAGAGAAAAAAGAAAACTGAACAACAAAAAAACTGATGATCATGCTATCATCAGTTTTTTTGTCTTTTTGTCTCATTATTTTGGCTCGATCTCAATAACTCGTTGAACAAGATCTTGATAAAATTCTTGTTCATGAGAGACGATGATCACCGTTCCTGGAAATTTCTGAATGCCATCTTGTAAGCTTTCTTTCGTTTCTTGATCAATATGGTTCGTCGGTTCATCGAGAATCAGTAAATTACCTTGGTTCATTGTCAACTGTGCAAGTTTCACCTTGGTTTGTTCTCCACCACTTAATGTAGTGAGAGGTTCGCTTGCTAATTGATTGACTAGTCCAGCTTTAGCTAATTGGCGACGTAATTCTTTGATAGTTGCTTTTGGAAATTGACTACTTAAGTATTGTAGTGGTGTTTCTAATGGATTTTCCCAGTACAGATCTTGTGAAAAGTAATTGATTTTTGTGTTATCTGGGAAGTGGAAATCGCCACTTATTTTTTCGATCTCACCAATCAATGTTTTTAACAAAGTAGATTTCCCAATCCCGTTGAAGCCTCGAATGGCAATATTTTCACCAAACCGGATGGTCAAATTGATGGGTGCAAGTAGCGGTCGATCATAGCCGATGACTAAATCAGTTGTTTCCACTGCCAACGTCGTGACAATAGGAGAGAATGGAAAATCAAAGACAGCTTTACTTGCTGAAGCGGGAGGTGTCAGCCGTTCGATTTTATCTAATTGTTTTTGTCGGCTTTTTGCCATCGTTGATCGGGAACCGGCTTTGTATTTCCGAATATAAGCTTCGGTCTTTTCGATTTGTTTTTGTTGAGCATGATATTGGCGCAAATAGCTTTCGCGATTTTGTTCCTTTTGTTTCAATGCTTGTTTTAGATGGCCAGTATACTTAGTAATCTTTCCAAACTCGATGTCTGCGATATGGGTGGTGATCTGATCAAGAAATTCTTGGTCATGGGAAATCACGATATACGCACCGTCAAAATCCTGAAGAAACTGCGTCAGCCATTGGATATGCTGATCATCTAAGTGATTGGTTGGTTCATCTAAGATCAGAACATCTGGGTTTTCTAAAAGTAGTTTTGCTAAAATCACCTTTGAACGTTGTCCACCACTTAGATTTTTCAACAGTGAATCTAAACCTAAGACATCGATTCCCAACCCGCTGCTCATCTCAGCAACTAAGGTGTCGATTTGATAAAACACTCCTTGGTCTAATTCCGTTTGGAGTTTCCCAGCTTTTTCCAGCAAGGAATCATCGAAGGTCTCGCTATATGTTTGGTAAAGAAAAGCAATTTTTTCTTCCTTTTCGTATTCTTTTGCGTACGCAGTTTTTAGAAATTCTTCGATCGTTAATGTTTCATCGACTTCTACATATTGATCGAGGTAACCTTTATGAATATTTTTTTGCCAATGGATCTGTCCGTCATCTGGCAGGATCTCACCAGTGATGATTTTAATCAATGTACTTTTGCCGGCTCCGTTTTGTCCGATCAGCCCAAGATGTTCGCCAGCGTTTAATTGCAGATCGACTCCTTCATAGAGGATTTTATCGCCGAACTGCTGGGTGATGTTGTTTAATGTCAGTATACTCATAATAACTCCTTTTTCATAAAAAAACTGCAGACATAAAGCGTCCACAGTGAATCAATTGCTTGGTTTTCATGCAACATGGATTGTTTGATTGAACCATCTTATGAAACCTAACACGGATGCCCTTTTGTTGTCAAGAAAATGAAAAAAATAGAATTTGGTCTATACTGATTATTGTAAAAAGAAAAAAAGAATGCTATAATTGGGCTATACCAAAACACAAAGGAGCAATCACTATGGAAATCATTCGTGTAAAAAACGCTGAAGAAGGCGGAAAAAAAGCATTTGAAATCATCAAAGAAGGTATGAACAAAGGTGCAAAAGTATTAGGATTGGCAACAGGAAGCACACCAGTTACTTTATATAAAGAAATGACTTCAAGCGATTTGGATTTCAGTGAAATGACTTCTGTAAACTTAGATGAGTACGTTGGACTAGGTGGTTCAGATGAACAAAGCTACCGCCATTTCATGGATGTCCAATTATTTGATAAAAAACCATTCAAAGAAACATTTGTACCAGATGGGAAAGCAGAAGATCTGGAAGCAGCATGCAAAAAGTATGATCAAATCATCGATGCTCATCCAATCGATATCCAAATTTTAGGAATCGGGCAAAATGGACATATCGGTTTCAATGAACCTGGTGCTTCATTTGACGGAACAACTTCAGTAGTTGATTTGACAGAATCAACGATCAATGCAAACAAACGATTCTTTGATAAAGCAGAAGATGTACCAACAAAAGCTGTTTCAATGGGAATTGGCTCGATCATGAAAAGTAAAGAAATCGTCTTGATGGCGTTTGGCGAAAGCAAAGCTGATGCAATCAAAGGGATGATTGAAGGACCTGTAACGAATCATTTACCAGCAAGTGTATTGCAAAACCACGACAATGTCGTTGTGATCATCGATGAAGAAGCAGCAAGTAAATTGTAATTTACAAAAGAGGCTGGGACAGAAGCGTTTAACTCCAAGAAATAAGAAGGAATTCACGAAAATTGCTTTTCAAATTTTTGTGAATTTCAGCTTATTTCCGAAGGAGTTGCTTCTGCTTCCGTCGTTTACACATGTTTAGAGCGTGAGACAAAAGTTTTTCTTTACTTTTGTCCCACGCTCTTTTTCGTAAGAGGTAAAAATTGCACTTTTTTTGTCTGCTCCTTTCAGACATGATATATTGGACAGGAGGGTGTTTAGATGAATGATATGGTATTGACAATTCCAGAGATTATTTTACGTTTAGGGATCGCTATGCTATTTGGCGGAGCAATTGGCTTTGAGCGACAATATAAAAATCGCCCAGCAGGGATGCGTACACATATTTTAGTTTGTATGGGAGCATGTATCATTGCATTGATCCAAGTCGAGATCGCTAGTGGAGCATTAAGAGATGCTTTAGCGTATCCACAGCTTGCTGGAACGATCCGTTCAGATGAAGCAAGGCTGATTGCTCAAGTAGTGAGTGGCGTCGGTTTCTTAGGTGCTGGAACGATCATCGTCACGAAACAATCAGTGACGGGACTTACGACTGCCGCTTCTTTATGGGCTATTGCCGGATTAGGGATCGCCATCGGCATGGGTTACTATTCCATTGCGATCATCAGTTTTATCGGGATTGCTATTGCACTCACAGTAGTGAAACGCGTGATCCATGTACCTACGACTAAAAAGTTAGAAATCCAATTTATCCATAGAAAAGAAACCAAAGATTTTCTTACCGATTATTTTGAAGAGAAAAATATCGTGATCGAAGATGTGAATTTTGATGTGAAATTCGTTGATGACTATCGTGTATATAAAAATATATATACGATCGATCTTCCTAAAGGACTCACTTATGCCGATGTGATCGAGGAATTGTCCGTGCACAAAAATATCACAAAGCTGCATTTAGTCAGTATTGCGCAATAAACGATCTGCCCAAAACGATTTTTATTTTGGGCGGATCGTGTTTTTGTTGAAGTACTCTTCTGATCAGTCAAATACCTTTCCTTTTTTATTTTGTTTTTTTTAAGCAAATGAAAATCTCAGCGCGTAATTCTTTGTTAAATGATAAAATAGAAGTATCAAAGGAATTTGGAGGAGAGGTATGCAATCACGTTTTAAACAATCAAAATTATTTTTCTGGACAGTGGAGCTAGTACTCACGATCGTCGGCGTGTATTTTATTTTACAAATGCCGAATATTTTTAGTCCAATATTGAAAATGCTTTCGGCTATTTTTTTGCCGTTGCTTGTGGCTGGTTTTATCTATTATATGTTCGATCCAATCGTTGTTTTTCTCGAAAAGCATCGGATTCCGAGAGTGTTCGGTTTTTTATTGACATTTTTGGTCGTGATCATTTTAGTTGTTTTGACTGTCATGAATGTAGTGCCTCAGTTAGTGGAGCAGACGATTCAATTGACTCAGAGCCTGCCAATCTATGCAGATGAAACAAGCAAATGGTTAAATGAATTGGCGCAGCGAGAAGAGTTTAAAAATTTCAATTTGGAAGAACAATTAGCATCAGCGAATTTATCTCTCAGTAATTTGTTCAATATCATATTGGTCAGCTTATCTGCAAGTGTCACTAAAATCATTTCATTCATGATGCAATTTTTTATTTTGTTATTTACCGTTCCATTTATCTTGCTGTTTATGTTTAAGGATGGACACAAATTTATTGATGCGTTGTCTCATTTTTTTCCGAAAGCGATTCGTAAAGAGTTGCGCCAAACAGTGAAAGAATTAAATGAAACATTGTCTGCCTATATCAGCAGTACGATCTTAGATGCTTTGATTATTGGTGTGATGAGCTTTTTGGCAATGAGAATATTCAATCAGCCTTATAGCTTATTGCTTGCGGTCATTTGCGGCATCACGAATATTATCCCATATGTCGGCCCTTTTATTGGAGCAGTACCAGCAATCATTGTCGGTTTGTTTATCTCTCCATTTCAAGCTTTGTACATGGCGTTGTCGATTCTAGTGATCCAACAATTAGATGGAAATTTGATCAAGCCGTTGTTGTTTGGGAAATCAATGAATATCCATCCACTGACGATCATCTTGGTATTGATTGGAGCAGGAAGTGTCGCAGGAATATTAGGCATGCTGATTTGTATACCTGTCTATGCAGTCATTAAGACGATAATATTAAATATCCGGAAAATCTATTTATTGAGAAGAATGGAACATGTTTCTGAAAAGTTAGATAGTCCAAAAGTGCTGGAAGAAACAAGTGAATAAGCCTATTTAAAAGGGGATCTTAGCGTTCATTTTATTTAGATGTATGCTGAGATTCTTATTTATATGATCCAGTGGATGCTTTTTTATAACCTAACTGTTCCGTCCTGTTTAGGGTGGACGAATTAACAAATCATGGGGTAAATATTGTTTACTGGAAATGGCTCAAAGGTATATTAGATTTCTTTCATTTTAGATAGAGTAAGTAAAACGAAGAAATCACAAGAAATGCTTCCAAGAGAAAACAATACTAAGTGTGCTAACATATTAAGTTTTGATTATCCTGCTTTCTCACTCATTTCATTTTCATCTCACTCAGAAGTCTCTCCTGAAACCGATTTTCTACCATGGTATCCTAAAGAAAAAGAATTCGGAAGGTTGTCATGAATCAGTTAAAACAAAATCTATTTTTGACGCGGTGCGATTTCGAAGAAGCACTAGAGGAGATGATTCTGCCTTTAAAACAGGGACTATTCAATAGTGAAAAACCAGGAGTACGTCTAGGGAGTAGCGGCGCTGTTTATGACGAGAAGAGAGCAGAAATGGAGGCATTTATTCGTCCATTATGGGGACTGGCACCTTATTGGATGAATAATGGGACGAAAGATGAGTTGAAAGACGTCTATCGAAAGAAAATCTTGAAAGGGATGAATCCAAAAGATTCATTTTATTGGGGAGATATTAACGATTATGATCAATATATCGTAGAAATGGCAGCGTTATCTTTGAATCTGTTATTGAATCGAAACTATTTCTTTGATGAACTGTCAGTCACTTCCAAACAACAGTTGATTCATTGGCTAAAACAAGCCTTAGATAAAAAAATACCTAAAAATAATTGTACATTTTTCAAAATTTTGATCCGAATCGCTTTAAAACATTGTGGTGAATCATTAGATAAAGAAAAAATGGAAGCAGAATTACGCTTTATTGACACGATGTATGTAGGAAAAGGCTGGTATATCGACGGTAAATCTTCGCAAAAAGATTACTATGTTCCTTTTGCTTTTCATTATTATGGATTGATTTTTGCCAAATTAATGAAAGATGACTTTCCTGAATGGTCAGAAAAATTCATCTATCGTGCAAAAGAGTTTACGAAGGACTATATTTATTATTTCGATTCCGATGGAGAAGCGTTACCTTATGGACGAAGTCTCATCTATCGATTTGCACAAGGTGCTTTTTTTTCTGCATTGATTTTTGCAGAAGTGGAAGCAATCCCTTGGGGTCAGATAAAGACGCTTCTTTCCAACCATATGAAGCAGTGGATGACACACGATATCTTTACTTATGACGGACGGCTATCCATTGGGTATCATTATGAGAACCTTGTGATGGCAGAAGGTTATAACGCACCGGGGTCTCCCTATTGGGCATTAAAAGTATTTTTATTACTAGCAACAAAAAAAGAACATCCGTATTGGAAAGCCAAACCTGAACCAGTCAATACCAAAGAGAAAAGATTGATTGATAATGGAAATATGCTTTTGTGTCAGGCAAAAGAAGGAAAACATGTACTTGGTTATCCATATGGTTTGATGATTGATGGCCAAGCGCATGCCCCAGCGAAGTATAGTAAGTTTGTCTACTCTACTAAATTCGGCTTTAGTGTGCCAAAAGCGGGAATCACATATGGAGAAGGGGCATTTGATAATACATTAGCTCTTTCAAGAGACGGTGAATATTTCAGGACAAAGAAAAAGGTACGAAGTAGTGAAGCAACAGAGACTTCTGTTATGTATGAATGGCAACCATTCCAAGAAGTGCTGATCCAAACAGAAATTTACCCATTTGGTGAATGGCATGTTCGATTCCATGAGATATATACGACGATTCCTTTAGAGATAAGAGAAGGCGGATTTAGTCTTTTGGTAAAAGAACCAGAAATAACTTTGGCGAAAGACTGTGCAAAAATAAAAGAAACGCATGTGTCTCAAATCATTGCAATCGAGGGGTATGAAGAAGCAGGGATTCAGGTGCTAGAACCAAATACTTCTGTATTCTTTCCAAGAACCAATCTTCCCTATTTTAAAAAGAAAATCGAACCTGGTACCCATCGCTTTATTTGTTTAGTTGGCGGAATAATAAATGGAGGAGAAAAAAATGATCCAAATTGATCTAAAAAATAAAAATAATCAAGTAGTTATTGGCAAAATCGATCACGAGAAAAAAGAAACCGCATTTTCTGCAAATGGAGAAGAAATAGCAGTTTTAGCAATCAAAAATCACACATATGAAGTAGGAGACAAACTGGTCATAACGAAAGAGAAAAATGATCACTATTTTGTTGTGCAATTAGATGAAACATTGGCACCGACACTTCTTTATATTCCAGAGAAGAAATGGGAATATGTGATTCCGCTAGAAGAAACGAAAGCTTCAGTAGAGACGGGATTTCATTCAAAAAGACATCACATATATGTTCGTAAAGCCTATGATTTTGAAGTGGAAAGCTATCGGAATGTATCTACAAACCCTCATGATCAAAAATTGTTCAGTGGAGCATATCCACATGCATATGCTAATGTAGAGACGAGAAATGATGTGACTTTTTTTGCTAAAAATGCGATTGACGGAAAGTTTGGTAATCGCTCACATGGATCCTATCCATTTACTTCTTGGGGAATCAATCAGCAAAAAGATGCAACTTTGACGATCGACTTTGGACGCTCAATCCAAACCGATCGAGTAAATCTTTTGTTTCGAGGAGATTATCCACATGATAGCTATTGGACAGAAGTTTCGATTTGTTTTTCTGATGGAGAAACAATAAAAGTAGCAACAACAGATACGCTTGAATTTCAATCGTTTTACTTTCCTGAAAAAATGACGAGTTCAGTTACTTTGAAAAATTTGAAAAAAGCAGAAGATACGTCACCATTCCCAGCATTAACACAAATTGAGATTTTCGGACGAGAAGTAATCACTTGTACTTGATTAAGAGAAATAATGATAGAAAAGCTATTCACTATAAAAGGGAATCCGTTTTGAAAATCGAATAATGATTTTCGTAGGACTCCCTTTTTGTATAAGCTAATTTACAGGATGATTATTTTGAATCGTTCATGACAAATCTTTTTTTATTGGTTGATCTGAAAAAATCAATGTATCAATCGATATACCTTCTGTTTCAAAAATAATCACTTCATTTCTGCCTTTTTTTAGTACATCTTTTGGACAATATAGTGATAAAACAGGCCCATGATTCCAGTACCTCCCAAGATTGAATCCATTGATGATGACGACCCCCTTACCATATAAAGAACAATCGATATAAGTATCTGCTTCTTCAGCAAGATCAAACTCAAATTGATAAAAAGAAGGCTGTGACGGGTCTTTGCCAGCGGAATAGTCGATTTTATCTAGTTGAGCTTGTTCGAAAGTCAATGGGTAATGGCGGTATCCAAGATGGAAATGGATATCTTGCATAACACCATTGCGAATCCCTTTTGATTGGGAGGGACTATTCAATTTTGCACCGTAATTGACTCTTCCTAAATTCTCAACTAGAACATCTAATGCGATAGTGGGCTGATTTTTTTGTCCTTCAAGCATCATTTCATCACCCAGTGTTTCTTGTGTTTGCGTTTGATTGTATTTGCCGTCAATATATATTTGTGCACGATCGTTTGTTTCGATTAAACGTAATTTATTTTTATGTCCGTAGTTTTTTAAGGTAAGTGAATATAATAAATAGCCGTAGCCATTGCTTGCTTGTTCCATTGTCAAAGGGTAATCTGTTTTGATTTCTTCACAAATCTGTTCTTTTATATGAAATAGAGAAACGCTTTTATTTACCGGATAAGTCCCTAGATTTTTTAACGTTTTTGTTCGGGGCTCTGCTTGCCAAACAGATGGACAAACTTCTTTGATGACCCTTTGAACTGCATAATATTTCTCAGTAGGTTGTCCAGCTTCGTTTAATAGTGCATCGTAATCATAGCTTGTGATTTGCGGAAGATCTGTATTGCCTCGAGCAGAACACCCATTATAAAAACCAAAATTTGTTCCCCCGTGGAACATATAAAGATTCAAGGAACCAATTTCTAACATCTCTTTTACTTCAGTTGCTAATTCTTCGGGATCACGCGTAATGATAGGTTCTCCCCATCGATTAAACCATCCATCCCAATACTCCATACACATGATCGGCCAATTTTTTTGATGATTCTGCATAAATTCTTTTAAGACCTGCGCATTTTCTTTTGAGTGGCTTCCAAAATTACCAGTCACAAAAATGTCTTCATCAATTAATGTACCAGCATCTAACACCTCTAGCCAAGCACCATCGGAGGTAAATAAAGGAACATCAATCGAATGTGCAAGCATCAATTCTTTTGTTTGGCGTAAATAAGATTTTTCCATTCCGTAAGAACCGTATTCATTTTCGAGCTGCATCATGATGACTGGACCACCTTGTGTGATCTGAAGAGGTGCAAGTTTTGGTAGAAGTACTTGATAATAATTTTTCAATTTTTCCATAAATCGAGGATCGGTAGAACGTACTCTTATATCAGGTTCTTTCAATAACCAAGCAGGTAATCCACCAAATTCCCATTCAGCGCAAATGTAGGCGCAAGGACGTAAAATTACCATCAAGTCTAATTCTTGTGCAATTTTTACAAAGCGAACGACATTTTTGAATCCGGAAAAATCAAAGGAACCTTCTTGTGGTTCATGAAGATTCCACGGAATATAAGTTTCAACCGTATTTGCTCCTAGTGCTTTTAAATTATATAAACTGTGCTCCCATTGAGAAGGGGGTATTCTGAAATAATGGATTGCCCCACTAATGATTTTTGTAGGAATACCGTCGACTAAAAATTCGTCTTTTATTTTAAATGTTTGCATGTCTATTCATTCTCCTTACCAGTAAGTGTTCCATTCAGGTTTTGCTAAACGCATAAGTGCTTCTAAATAAAAGTAGTCGCCCCATAGATTTGGCTCATCGACTCCTTTTCCTTCCGCATGAGCATAAACGCCATGTAAAAGCAATCCTTCATTTTCTGGATCATTTTTAGCAGTATAGTGTGTTCCTAATTGATAAATCATTCCTTTTGCTATTTCTTTTGCTTTAGGATACGCTTCCATTTTTTCTGCTTCTAATAATCCACATGCAGCAATCGCTAGAGAAGAACTGTCTTTATCTGATGGAAAATCATCATTGAAATCAAAATCCCAGTAAGGTACAAGATCTTGAGGTAAATGTTCTAAGAAAACATCGACGATCGCTTTGTAGTTCAATGGAAAAGGAACAGAATGCAAGTATCGCTCGTTTAGTGGAATCCCTAAAATCGCCCAACTTTGCCCTCTAGCCCAGATCGACTCATCACTATGACCTTGATGCGTTGCACCATGTGTTGGAACTCCTGTGTTTGAGTCAAAGTAATAGGTATGGAAAGTGGTGGCATCTTCACGAATCACGGTATGCAACAATGTCTGGTAATGCTTGAAAGCCACTTCTTTATAATGTGGGTCATTAGAAAGCGTACATGCTTGGAACAACAAAGGAAGATTGATCAAAGAATCAATAATCAAACGGTATTCGAGAGGATCACCGTATGCTCCCCAAGCTTGGATAAAATTCCCTTTGTTCTGAAATCTTGCCACTAAAATATTTGCAGCTTGTAAAAACGATTCTTTACACAACTGACTATCCACGACTTTATACCCGGCTCCAGCAGATAAACTATAAAGAAAACCGATATCATGATGATCAAGGACGAAGTGTTGGTCTAAGCGTTTTTGAAAGCTATGGATATTTTCCATTGCACGTACTAGAAATTTCTCTTCTTTTGTCCATTCATAAGATAACCAAAGCATTCCCGTCCAAAAACCATTTGTCCAATCATCATTTTTTTTGATTCGATATTTTCCGTTTGTTGCACAAGCTGAAGGGAAATCTAACCCGAAACGAACCATATTTTTTTTGATACGCATCATGCACCATTCAAATTGTTCATCCAACCAATTTTTATCTACAAATGTTCCCAATTCAATCAACATTTCCTTTTTTTGTTGAATATTCATAGTTACCTCCTCTTAAAATGTTAACATATTAACTTAAAAGTAGTATACCGTATTTAGAAAAAAAGCGAGTATTGAAGAGGATTTAAAAAAGTTTATTAGAAGAGAGCAAACAAAAAAGTGAAAGCTATTCCGCTTCCACTTCAATTTTTGTTTTAAAGTATTTCCAATGTTTATAACTGATGATATATTCTGCTACACTTTGATCTGCTAAGTAAGAGTGTTTGATTTGTTGGACAACAGGTTCTCGGAAACTTAGATTTAATAGATTAAGTAGTTCTGCATGCTCTGGGAAAACAATTTCATTTGTTTCCACAGAAGCAAGGGAAAAAAGATCAATCCCAAAATCTTTACGAACTTTTTCGTATATACTTGAATAGACAGAAATATCTTTTGCTATTGGTTCTTTCACTAATTTTTTTGGTAAGTGAGTGATGTGGACCAAAAAGGGTGTGTCTTCAAAGAAACGAACACGTTTAATTTTATAGTAAGAAGCATTTGCTGGTAAGCCTAATTCCTTTAAAATATCCATTTCATTTTCTTCCTCAATCGAGAGTACTTTAACTTTTTCTTTATCTAAAGAATGTAGTTCGATATCAGAGAATTTCACACTTTGAGAAACTTTTGATTTTGAAACGAATGTTCCTTTTCCTTGGATACGATAGAGATAGCCTGCAGCAGTTAGTTCATTGAGAGCCTTGACTGCAGTAATTGAACTAACAGAATATTTCCGTTTGATATCTGCTTCTGAGTAAAATTTATCACCAGGAATAAAGTGGTGGTTTTTGATTTCTTCAAGTAAGTCTTGCTTGATTTGCTCGTATTTAGGAATCATACTAGAAGTCTTCCTTTCTTACAACATCATTATCTAATAGGATAACATGTTAACATATCCAAATCAATTAAAACCCATGAATTCTGCTATTGCAGAAGTAAATAAAATTATGATGGTAGATGAAATTAGTGGAACTTTATAAAAATAATAGAAGTAAAATTGGGATAAAACATCACACTTTAGAAAGCGGATACAAAAATGTCTGATGCAATGGACAAATTTCAGTGAAACAGATGGAATAAAAATGGTTATGATAAAGATGCAAAGGGGGAAGGATCATGACTAGTCAAATGAATCGAGAAAATAAATTAGTGTTGCTCTTGTCAAAACAAAATCATTACATGACTTCAGAAGAATTAGCTGATTTATTAGATACCTCGACTAAAACGGTCTACCGCTTAGTAAAAAAAATAAATACAGAATTTCAAAATGGTCACTTGATTTTATCAGAAAAGGGGAAAGGGTATAAATTAGACTACGAAAAATTTATTGAACGAAACAAAGAAACAAATAATCTATCGATTAGTCTATCGCCAAATGAACGTCAGAATCGTGTAATGGAGGAACTTTTACTGTCTTCACCAAGAGCAATCAGGATATCTGAGCTTTTTAATGCCTACGAGGTGGGTGATTCGGCAATTTCCAATGATGAGAAAAGTATCGCACAAAAGTTGAGGAAGTTTGATCTTCAATTGATTCGAAAAAATCGGACATTAGCCATCAAAGGTTTAGAAGAAGATATACGTAGAGGGCTTGCAGAAGTTATTTGGCGCATGAATATCCTTGATATCGATGAAATAAATGCTTCGAAAACGTTCAACTTCAATCGTTACGATGTCTTGTTCGTTTCAGATCAATTAAAGCTAATCGAAAAAATATTAGAAGGTGGACTTCCTTATCCTTACAATGTCAATATTTTTTCACATCTGTATATCTTGATCAGTCGCTCAAGGAAAAGGAGTGCTCCCGCCAGAGAAGAGGAACTAACCACGCAACAAATTGAATTCTTTGAAAAAGATAACCAAATTAAAAAAACAGCCGAAATCGTTATACAAAATGTTGAAAAATATCTGGCAACTTCGTTATCTGTGAATGAATCTTACTATCTCTATCAGTATCTAGTTTCCTCAAGAATGGAAAAAACAACAAAAGAAATAAAAAAATTTCCAGAAGAGGTAGAAAAAATCACTACTTACTATTTAGAAGAAGTAGGCAAACGAATCAATATGAAAGTGACAAATGAAAGTATTTTTATTGATCTAGCCAATCATATCAAACCAATGATCAATCGCTTAAAAAATCGTATCCACGTAAAAAATGGCTTGTTAGACCAAATTCAGCTGACCTATGAAAAAATCTATAACAGTGTGTCTGAAGTATCTAAAGAAGTCAGTCAACACTTCAAATTACCTCTAATCAACGCAGATGAGATTGGCTTCATAACGTTGTATTTCGCACGGATGTTAGAAACACAACAATTACCGATTCAGACATTGATTATGTGTACGACAGGTATTGGAACTTCTGAATTGTTGAAAGCAAAAATCATCAAAAAATTTCCAGACTTAAATATAGTAGATGTCATTGCGACAAAAAACTATCGTACGGCTTTAGAAAAAAATCCGAACATCGAATTGATTTTGACAACTGTTGGAATCCGCTCACGATTAGGAGTCCATACATTACTTGTTAGTGCGATGCTAACAGCAGATGATCAATCACGAATCCAGAAAAAGATTGGGGAAATCTATAATGAAAGATGAGTTCATCGAAAGAATCGAAGTATCCGTTACTTCTCAACGAGAGGCATATCATTGGTTAGCAAGTTCACTTTACCCTGGAGAAGAAGAGAAAATAAGCATATTGATGGAAGCTTTTCTTATGCGTGAACAAAATGGAAATATTCAAATCGAAGAGGGGATCATTCTTCCTCATATTGAACATGAGTTGATCACTGAATCAAAAATCATCATTTTGTATCCCAAAAAAACCATTATTCAATGGAACGAAGCAATCGAACAAGTCGATTTGATTCTTTTTGTATTGCTTTCACCAAACGAAAATACGGAAAAAAAGAAGAAAATAGCAAATTTTATGAGATGTTTAGCGGACGAAACATTTATGCAAACATTAAAGAAAATAAGGAGAGATAAAAGATGAAAATCGTAGGAGTAGCCGCATGCACAGTTGGGATTGCCCATACGTATATTGCACAAGAAAAATTAGAAAATGCAGCCAAAAAAGCAGGATACGAGATGCATATCGAAACGCAAGGAACGATTGGTATCGAAAATGAATTAACCCCAGAACAAATAAAAGAAGCAGATTTCGTGATTCTGGCAATTGATGTAAAAATAAGTGGCAGAGAACGATTTGAAGGAAAACGTATCATTCAAGTACCAACAGAAATCGCCATCAAATCACCCAATAAACTAATCGAAAAAGGCGTTGAAGTCGTAAAACAAGCGTGAAGGAGTGGAAATGCCATGGAAGTAACAAACATTATCGATCCGAATACGATCAAAACAAACTTAGCAGGAACGACAAAAGAAGAAGTACTTGAAGAATTAGCAACTATATTGTTGGAAAATGCGTATATCACCGATGTAAAAGAATTTATGAAAGATATATATGCTCGTGAGAAAGAAGGGCAGACAGGTATTGGGAACTACATTGCAATTCCTCATGGAAAAAGTGCATCTGTCAAAAAGATCGGGGTAGCAATTGGAGTGACAGCTCGAGAAATCCCTTGGGAAACATTAGATGGTAAAGGGGTAAAAGGAATTATTTTGTTTGCTGTGGGCAATGATAATGAAGGGGCTAAAACTCACTTGAAGTTGTTATCTTTATTTGCAAGGAAACTAGGAAATGATGAAGTTGTTGAGCAATTGATCAAAGCAAAAGAGACAAAAGAGGTTATCGCAGCATTTGCATCATAAAAAGGAGGAAGAAAACATGAAGATCATAGGAGTAGCTGCATGTACAGTTGGGATTGCCCATACGTATATTGCACAAGAAAAATTAGAAAATGCAGCCAAAAAAGCAGGACACGAGATGCATATCGAAACGCAAGGAACGATTGGAATCGAGAATGAATTAACCCCAGAGCAAATAAAAGAAGCAGATCTCGTGATTCTGGCGATTGATGTGAAAATAAGCGGCAGAGAACGATTTGAAGGAAAACGTATCATTCAAGTCCCCAGTGAAATAGCCGTAAAGTCACCCAATAAACTGATCGAAAAAGCACAAGAAATAATTGAAAAACAACTTGTTTGATCATAAGGAGGGAAAAAAGATGGAAAAGATAAAAAAGTTAAATTTAAAGGGACATTTATTGACAGCGATTTCTTATTTGATTCCAATCGTTTGTGGAGCAGGGTTCTTGATTGCTATCGGGATGGCGTTCGGTGGAACAAGTCAAGGGACACTGGTACAAGGTAAATTTTCTTTTTTTGATGCTTTAGCAACAATGGGAGGCGCTGGTTTAGGGTTACTTCCTGTAGTCATTGCAACAGGGATTTCTTATTCTATTGCAGCAAAACCAGGGATTGCTCCAGGGTTCATCATCGGATTGACAGCGAATGCTATTGGGGCTGGTTTTATTGGGGGGATATTAGGTGGCTATCTTTCTGGATTCCTCGTGTTAGCTATTTTAAACCATGTGAAAGTCCCAAATTGGGCAAAAGGACTGATGCCAACATTGATTATTCCATTTGTTGCTTCTATCCTAGGTGGGTTAATCATGGTCTATATCATTGGAACACCTGTTGCCTTGTTTACGTCTTTTCTTACGAATTTCTTAGATGGATTAGGTAATTCGTCCTTGTTGATTTTTGGCGGTGTAATCGGCTTACTAAGTGGCGTTGATTATGGTGGACCAATTAACAAAACTGTTTTTGCCTTTGTTCTCACAATGCAAGCAGAAGGAATCAATGGGCCAATTACAGCCCTCCAATTGGTAAATACGGCGACGCCTATTGGTTTTGGATTAGCTTACTTTGTCGCAAAAATATTTCGGAAAAACATCTATACAAAAGTGGAAGTCGAAACATTGAAATCAGCTGTTCCAATGGGTGTGATCAATATCGTCGAAGGTGTGATCCCACTAGTGATGAATGATATCGTCCGAGGTGTGGTTGCTACGGCTATTGGCGGATTTGCTGGTGGTGCAACGACAATGATCCTAGGCGCCGATGCAACAGTACCCTTTGGCGGCGTATTGATGATTCCGACGATGTCCAGACCTTGGGCAGGCGTGATAGCAATCTTAGTGAATGTTCTTGTGACAGCCGTTGTTTTGGCAATTATCAAAAAAGATGTGGGGAAAGAAGTCGAATCCGTAGTGGAAAAGGAAGAAGAAGATATTGACTTGGGAGACATTCAGATTTTCTAAGTCCTTCATTTAGTCGGGGATTCAATCATTGATTTTTAAATAAAGGAGTCTTATATATGAGTAAAGTTTTGTTCTCACCATCTTTAATGACGATGGATCTAGATAAATTTAAGGAACAAATTGAGTTTTTGAATCAGCATGTCGATTCTTATCATATCGATATCATGGATGGACATTATGTACCTAATCTGACATTGTCTCCATGGTTCATTGAGGAAGTACGAAAAATCAGTCATTTACCAATGTCTGCCCATTTAATGGTCACAGACCAAAGTTTTTGGGTGAATCAATTGATTGCACAAAAATGCGAATGGATTTGTATGCATGTCGAATGTTTAGACGGGCTAGCCTTTCGATTGATCGATCAGATCCATGCTGCAGGGCTAAAAGCAGGAGTCGTATTAAATCCTGAAACACCTATTGAAACTATTTTCCCTTATATTGATTTAGTGGATAAAATCACTATCATGACAGTCGATCCCGGTTTTGCTGGACAGCGCTTCATCGAAAGCACATTAGATAAAATCGTTGATTTAAGAAAACTTCGTCAAGAAAAGGGATATCATTATTTGATCGAAATGGACGGATCTTCGAATCGAAAATCATTTAAGCGAATTGATCATGCCGGGCCAGATATCTATATCATCGGCCGTAGTGGATTATTTGGTTTAGACGAAGACATTGAGAAATCATGGGCCATCATGAAAAGAGACTATGAGGAAACAACTGGAAAAAGTATAGAATAAGGAAATAGTTAAAAAGGTGAGAGGCAAAAGTTTAAGAGCTACTTTTGCCTCTCACCTTTTTTGTATGCTGATACTTTTTAGATAATTGTACAGAAATAAAAAAACATAACATGTTAAGATGTTAGGTTTGCGAATGAGATAAACTATGTTATAGTGTGTTTGTACAAAAGATAATATGTTAAGTAGAATTTTATTTTTAGGGAGGAAAAGTGATGCAGAATATTATATTGATTAGTCATGGCAGTATGGCTGAAGGTGTTAAGGCAAGTCTAGAAATGATCGTCGGAAAGCAAGATCATGTTCATGTCGTTGCGTTGACGCCTGATGGAGACAATCGGCAATTCGAAGAAGAATTATTAAAAAAAATGAAAGCCCTTAACGGCTCATCTTTGATTATTGCAGATCTTTTAGGTGGTACGCCATGTAATGTAGCATTAAGCAACTATCTAGAATCAGAAAATGTAGAAATTATTGCAGGGATGTCTTTACCATTAGTTATAGAAGCAACGTTGAATTCAACTGCTACGGTAAAAGAATTGATCCAAGCAGCAACAACTGGCATTGTTGATGTGAAGCAAAAAATGAAACAAACAGAAATCGAAAAAGAACCAAGCCTTCCAATGGATAATAGCCAATTGTATGAGGCATATAAAGGAAAAGAAAATATCGTGAATGTCAGGATGGACGAGCGTTTGATCCATGGACAAGTTGCGGGCATCTGGGCGCCCAGTTTGCACACACAGCGAATCATTGTGATCAACGATGAAGCAGCAGCAGATACGTTACAAAAATCTTCCTTAAGAATGGCAGCGCCTACATCGATGAGACTTTCAGTTTTGCCGGTTGAATCTGCTGCGAAAAATATACGTTCAGGAAAGTATGGAAAACAGCGTCTATTCCTAGTATTCAAAAATCCAACAGATGTCTTACGTTATTTGAAAGCCGGAGGAAAGCTAACACACGTAAATGTTGGAAATATGAGTTATAAAGAGGGATCAAAAGATATAACAAAAAGTATCAAAGTATTAGATGAAGAAATTGATGTGTTCGAATCAATTGCAGCAATGGATATAAATGTAACCGCTCAATTGGTACCAAATGATCCAGTTATTGACTTCATGGATAAACTGAGAAATTAAACAAAAATGAGGAGGAAGAAAGTATGCACTTAGCAGCGTATCAAATTATTCTTATTACGGTTTATGCTTTTATTGCAATCAATGATTCGCTTATTTCAAATACATTAACACAACCAGCCATCGCAGGTATGATTTCTGGAATGATCATGGGAGACTTGAAAACAGGCTTGATGGTTGGAGGTACATTGCAACTAATGAGACTAGGGATTGCGGCTTTCGGTGAGGCATCAGTTCCTGATTATTTCACAGGAGCCGTCTTGGGAACAGTATTTGCGGTTATCTCTGGGAAAGGTGCAGAGTATGGTATAGGATTGGCTGTTCCAGTATCTTTATTGATGTTGCAACTTGATGTAGTCGCTCGCTTTTGTAATGTTTATCTCTTGCATCGTGTAGATAGAGCAATTGATGATATGAAAATCAATCGTATACCGCGATTAGTCTTATCTGGCTCTTTTCTTTGGGGATTATCACGAGCCATTCCGATTTTATTGATGCTTTTAGTCGGTGATGCTGCTGTTTCAACGATCACAGAAAATACACCAGAATGGTTGATGAATGGACTAAAAACTGCTGGTGGGGTGTTACCAGTCGTTGGTGTAGGAATCTTGTTGCATTACCTTCCAACAAAACAATATATTCCTTATTTACTATTGGGTTTCTTTTTAGCCGCTTATTTACAAGTGCCAATGCTTGGTATCTCAATCGTCAGTGTGATTGCTGCAATTATTGTATTTAAAAAAGATAGTGAAAAAGCAGAACATCCGACAGTGACAGCCACAAATAATGGAATATTTGAAGGAGGATATGATGGGGATGAATAACCAGAAATTAACAAAGCAAGAGCTGAATGCGATTAGTTGGCGCTATATTTTAGGAAGTCAGCTGAACTGGAACTATGAACGAATGATGAGTTCTGGCTATTTATATGGGATATTACCAGTATTGAAAAAATTCTATGGTAATGACGAATCACAATTACAGGATATGATGCGTACACATAATCAATTCTTCAATATCAACGCGATTTTCGGAAATTTGATCATGGGGATTGATGTGGCAATCGAAGAAGAAGATGGTTACAAAGCAAAAGACACAATCATTGCCTTAAAAACAGCTTTAATGGGTTCTCTTGCTGGCGTAGGTGATTCATTGTTCCATGTGATTTGGGGAACGATTTTTGGATCGATCGCAGGAACATTAGCTCAAAGTGGCTCAATTGTTGGGTGTGTGATTTGGGTCATCGCGAATATCGCTTTATTATTTGGACGGGCTGCATTATTACCATTAGGATACAAACAAGGAGTCAAACTTGTCACAACTTTGAAAAACAAATTATCTGCATTCACTAATGCCGCAACAGTTTTAGGTGTCACGGTAATTGGTGCTTTGATTCCTTCCGTGGTAAAGGCAGCGGTCCCATTTGTTTATAAAAAAGATGGGGTGGAATTAGTTATCCAAGATACATTAGACGCTATTTTACCCTCTCTTGTTCCAGTGTTACTTGTTTTATTAACTTATTGGATGTTGGGACAAAAGAAATTGAATTCCACACGAGTAATCTGGATCATTTTGATTCTTTCCATTGCATTAAGTGCGTTTGGTATTTTAGCTTAAAAAAGGAAAAGTGAGATACGTCCGTTCACACATTTGTCTAAAAAGTAGAGGCTAAGCGGTTTTCTCATTCACTAAGATAAATGTGATTTTAGCCTCTGTATATTCATACAATCTGATGAGAAAGAGGGAGCAAAGATGGAGAAAAAAGGTTTGGGTAAAAGGCTTCTTTTGATGAGTATGCTTAGTTTAATTAGTTTATTTGGAATGAGTATATCAACCTTTGCCGAGGAAGATGAATTTCAAAAGATGGAAGAACGATGGAAAAGTCAACTTGTCTTTGAAAAAGAAAGTCCGGAAAATGAGTCATTAAGAGCATATATAGAAGCGTTATCAAAAGAAGCGGAAAATTTATATCAAACATTGGATCAATCACCTGACCGAACCTATCTATGGCCACTTGAATCGGGAAATACTTCTTCAGCAGATTTGACGACACAATTTACGAAACTCCAAAAACTTACTTATGCCTATAAAACAAAAGGGACAACACTTTATCAACAGCCAGAGGTTGCTGCAGCAATTAAAGAGGGAATCGATTTTATGATTACCAAAAAAGGATATGATGGGAAAAAGTATTATGGAAATTGGTGGGATTGGCAAATTGGTATCCCACAAAAATTTGTGAATATCCTTCTACTGTTGCACCAAGAGCTATCCAGTGAAAAAATCCAACAATATACAGCTATTTTGAGTCAATATGTACCTGATCCATTCCAGCAATTATATACTAAACCACAAGATTCATTTGTAGACCTTGCATTTATCCCTAACTTTTCAACGACCGGTGCTAATCGAACAGACTTATCATTGACTGTTTTAGGAGTAGGTATTTTACAAAAAGATGCCACAAAAATCCATCAAGCAGTGAATGGGATCAAAGATGTTTTTCAACTCGTGACAAGTGGAGATGGGTTTTACGCAGATGGTTCCTTTATCCAGCATAATGATATTCCTTATACAGGTTCTTACGGGAATGTACTAATCAAAGGAGTCGGACAGATTTTTACGATTGTGGATGGGACTTCTTATACAGCAGCTTCTGATGCCATTCACGCTTTCGTAGAAAATGTAGAGAAGGCCTTTATTCCTTTGATTTACCAAGGTGAAATGCTTCCCATGGTGAATGGACGCGCTATTTCACGTGCGCCTTCAAAGACGAAGGTAGGATACGGGTCTTCAACGATGTATAATTTATTGATTGTTTCAAAATTTGCACCAGAAGATAAGCAAAAGGAACTAAAAGAAGCAGTCAAATATTGGATGCAATTGAACCCTTCGTATTATATAACGAATGTAAGAGATTATAATGACCTGGTCATGACACTATCCTTATTAGAAGACCAGACGATTTTAGGGAAGGATTTACCATTCATAGGGACAAAAATGTATCATAAAATGGATCGTTTTGTTCAGCGTACCAGTAAGTATATGGTAGGAATCAGTATGTATTCGAACCGTATCTCTTCTTTGAAGCAGGAAATAAAGAAAACAAACGTGGCTGGCATACATCGGATGGGATGGTCTACTTATATAATGAGGATGATGTACAATTCGGTAAAAGCTATTGGCCGACTGTCGATCCTTATCGATTGCCAGGAACAACGGTCGATACAGTCCCTTTAAAAGATGAAATCTCTTCTTTTACGACTGTGCGATCAAATGAAAAAGCCGTTGGCGGTGTATCAAATGAAGGTCAGGCAGTGGTAGGTATGGCTCTAAATAAAACTGGAACAAAGAATAATGGAGCAGTTTTGCCAATGGATGTCAAAGGGAAAAAATCGTGGTTTGTGCTTGACGATCAATTGATTGCGCTTGGTTCGGGAATTACCGGTAACACAAATGCGTCTATTGAAACGGTTATAGATAATCGTTTATTAAACGATCAGTTTACTTATAAAGTTGTAACAGAAACAGGAGAAGTTACCCAGCCAACCGAACAAAGTGAAAAAGAATGGTTATTGTTACAATCAAGTCAACCAGAAACATCGATCGGTTATTATTTTCCTGAGAAAGAAACAGTAAAAGTGATAAGTGAAGAACGGCAAGGTACTTATAGGGAAATCAACGAATCATTTCCCAGTGATGAAGTTTATCATGGAAGTTATCGGAAGTTTTTGATCAATCATGGAAAACATCCAATCAATGAAGCTTATGCATATGTGATATTACCAGGAGTGAACGAAAAAGGATTAAAAGAATATGCAGAAAAAGAACCAGTTACTATTCTTCAAAATACTCCAAAAATTCAAGCGGTAAAAGTAAAAGAATCCGGTTATTTGGGTATCAATTTTTGGGATAATACTGGTGGAGAATTAGATGGATTAAAAACAGATAAACCACTTTCTGTATTAAAGAAAATAAACGAACAAGAAAAAAGTTATACGTTTGCTGATCTTGCTCATACAAAGACGAAAATAACGATTGAATTACCAAATGATTTTGAAGCTGTTCGAAGCATGAGTGAAGGAATTACCTATGATGAGCAGATGGGTCGCTTTACTATTGATTTTTCGCAAACATCGGATACACAAAAACAAATTGTTGTGGAATAAAAAAAGCGCACAAGAATAGAATATTCTTGTGCGTAATTTTTTTTCCTTATTCCAATCCAATCAAATAATCGTCATCTTTCATCGCTTCTACATGACCTAACAAATAGCCGTTTCCGACTTGTGAGAAGAAGTCATGGTTGCTTGTGCCTGTTGAAATCCCGTTCATTACGATTGGGTTGACATCATTGGCAGTATCTGGGAAGAGTGGATCCATCCCTAGGTTCATCAATGCTTTGTTGGCATTATAGCGTAGGAATGTTTTGACTTCTTCTGTCCAACCGATTGGATCGTATAATTCTTCTGTATAACGTTCTTCGTTTTCATAAAGTTCATAAAGCAGGTTGTACATCCAGTCTTTCAACGTTTCTTGTTCTGCTTCAGGCAATTCGTTGAAACCTAATTGGAACTTGTAACCGATGTAGGTTCCATGTACCGATTCATCTCGGATGATCAGTTTGATGATCTCTGCTACGTTTGCCAATTTGTTGTTTCCTAAATAATAAAGAGGAGTATAAAAACCTGAATAGAACAAGAATGTTTCTAAAAAGACGCTGGCAATTTTCTTTTCTAGCGGTGTACCGTGTTTGTAGATTTCATTGATACGCTCAGCTTTTTTTTGCAGATAAGGATTCGTATTCGTCCAGTCAAAAATTTCTTCGATTTCTTTTTTCGTGTTCAGTGTACTAAAAATAGAAGAATAACTTTTGGCATGAACGGATTCCATGAATTGGATATTGTTCAAAACGGCTTCTTCATGGGGAGTGCGGACATCTTTACGCAACTGATCCATGCCGCTTTCAGATTGGACAGTATCCAGCAGTGTCAAACCGCCGAATACATGTCCTACTGTATCTTTTTCCAATTGAGACAATGTGCGCCAATCATCTAGGTCATTTGAAAGTGGGATACGTGTATCTAGCCAAAATTGCTCCGTCAGCTTCTCCCAAGTGGATTTATCAATGATATCTTCAATTTCATTCCAGTTTATTGCTTCATAATATGTTTCTGACATGAGAATGCTCCTTTAATTAAAATATGAATAAGCGAATCTATCTATGATATTAGATCACGCAGCTTTCACATTGATTGCTTCCGATTTCTTCTGCATCATCAGTAAAGGTACGTACATAATAAATGGATTTGATTCCTTTATGGAAAGCGTAATGTCTTAAAATATTCAAATCACGTGTCGTTTGCTTCGTTGTTGTCTTCCATTCATAAATACCTTCTGGGATTTCAGAACGCATGAATAAAGTCAAACTCATGCCTTGATCGACGTGTTGTTGTGCTGTTGCATAAACATCGATCACTTTACGCATGTCCATATCATAAGCAGAAGTGTAATATGGAATCGTCTCATTGGATAAATAAGGCGCTGGGTAATAAATTTTACCGATTTTCTTCTCTTGGCGTTCTTCAATCATGCGAGTGATAGGATGAATGCTTGCACTCGTATCATTGATATATGAAATTGAGCCATTGGGTGCTACTGCCAAGCGATTTTGGTGATATAGCCCATCTTTCATTACTGCTTGTTTCAAGGCATTCCAATCTTCAGCAGTTGGAATAAAAATCCCTTCAAACAATGCTTTGACTTTTTCTGATTTTGGCTGGAATTCTCCAGTTACGTATTTTTCGAAATAAGTGCCATCAGCATAAGCTGATTTTTCAAAATTATGGAAAACTTGTTTTCTTTCACGAGCGATATTATTGCTTTCAACAAGTGTCCAATAATTCAACAGCATGAAATAAATATTTGTAAAGTCTAATGAATCCTCTGAGCCATATTCCATTTGTTCTTTTGCAAGATAAGTGTGTAAGCCCATGGCACCTAATCCAATCGTATGATTCAGCTTATTTCCGTTTTGGATCGGCGGTACGACATCGATATCAGATGCATCTGTAATAAATGTCAATGCACGAGTCATCGTACGCACAGATTGACCAAAGTTAGGGCTTTGCATCAAATTCACGATATTTGTCGAACCTAAGTTACATGAGATATCTGTTCCTAATACTTCATACTCCTGTTTACCGTTGATCACAGAAGGCGTTTGAACTTGTAAAATCTCTGAGCATAAATTACTCATGATAATCTTGCCGTCGATTGGATTCTCGCGGTTCGCTGTATCAATATTGATTACGTAAGGATAGCCAGATTCTTGTTGTAATTTTGAGATTTCATTTTCAAGATCACGCGCTTTGATTTTTTGTTTGCGAATGTTTGGATTTGCAACTAGATGATCATACTCAGCTGTAATATCTACATAAGAGAATGGGACACCATATTCTTTTTCGACACTATACGGACTAAATAAATACATGTCTTCGTTTTTACGTGTCAATTCATAAAATTTATCAGGTACAATCACACCAAGAGAAAGAGTTTTTACGCGAATCTTTTCATCTGCATTTTCTTTTTTTGCTGAAAGGAAAGCAATAATGTCTGGATGGAACACATTCAAATAAACCACACCAGCTCCTTGACGCTGACCTAATTGATTAGAATAGCTGAAACTATCTTCGAATAATTTCATGACTGGAACGACACCACTCGCAGCACCCTCGTATCCTTTGATAGGAGCGCCGGCTTCACGAAGATTTGATAAAGTAATCCCCACGCCGCCGCCAATACGGGACAATTGCAAAGCAGAGTTGATTGAGCGCCCGATAGAGTTCATATCGTCAGTGACTTGAGTCAAGAAACAAGACACCAATTCGCCCCGACGTTTACGTCCAGCATTCAAGAAAGAAGGTGTAGCTGGCTGATAACGTTGATGGATCATTTCATCTGCAAGAGCAAGTGCTAATTCTTCATCTCCGTTCGCAAAGTAAAGCGCATTGAAGGCTACTCGATCTTCATAAGTTTCCAGATAAGCGGAACCGTCGTTGGTTTTCAACGCATATTGAGAATAAAATTTGTAAGCAGCCATAAAAGATTTGAAAGAAAAATGTTGTTCGTCCAAAAATTGATATAGCTTTTCAATAAATGATGGTGAATATAATTGGATGAATTCTGCTTCTATATATTCTTGATCGATCAAGTAATTGATTTTTTCCATAATAGATGGAAAAGTCATCGTATTTGGTTTGACATTTTCTTCAAAAAAGGCAGCCAAAGCTTCTTTATCCTTATTCAAAGGGATTTGACCATTGACTGGTCGATTGATTTCATTATTCAGCTTGAAATAACTGACATCTTGTAAATTTTTAAGACTCATACGTACGCCCAACCTTCATTTCGTATTTGATGATGCTTGATTGCAAATCATTGCATTGTTTTTAAGCTTTAAAAAAGGATTTGGAAGTTTGCGACAAAAACTGGTGCTGTCTCAAGCCCTTCAAATCCATGTATCTTGTTTTGATTCTTTTAGTCATGTTAGCTGGCAAGTTTACGCAACTGATCAGGACGGAATCCGATAACTGTTTCTGCATCGGAAGTAATGACAGGAACACTTTGGAATCCTTGTGCTTTCAACCAGTCTACTGCTTCCGGTTGTTCATCGATATTGACTTCTTCAAAAGCGATTTGATTTTCTGTTAAAAAACGCTTGACCATCTTGCATTGCATACAATTATTTTTAGAAAAGATTTTTACGTTCATGATGAGTGCCTCCTCTAAACACATTCTTATTATCTATAATAGATAGTATAAAACTCTTAGTAAAAAAGTCAAACAACAAACACTACATATTGTGTTGTGGAAACTGTGGAATACTAAGTTTTGTGTTTTTGAAAAAAGAGCTGAAAACAAGTATCGTGTGGGAAAATAGCAAATCTAATAGAGAAAAAATTGTGGAAAACTATGAAAAAATATTTTTTTCTCATTTTTATCTATCAATACTAAAGATTCGCTCATAATATCACAAGTGTAATTGACATTCTCAATTACCGAGAGTATTCTATGTGAGAATGATTCTCATTTATTTGCGTAATACGTAAGAAAACTAGAACATAGAATGAATGGTTTCAACACATGATTTATTTCACAAGAGAGGAATCAATATGCAGACCTTAGCGCAGGCAAAGCAAAACTTCGTTTATCAAGTCGAACGAATTGAAACAGAAGAAAAAACAAAACGCCATTTGCAAAATATTGGGGTCGTTGTCGGAAGTAAAATCGTCGTCGTCAATTTATCAGGCAACAATGCCATTTTACTGATAAAAAGTCATCGAGTGGCAGTAAGTCGGGAAATACTAAGTCAGATCTTTGTCAATAAAAAGACTGCTTCCTCTGAAAGCTGGACTTCTCTTGATCAATTAAAAGCAGGAGAGACGGGGATCGTCGTAGCCATCCACGGACAAGGCGCAGTGAAGCGGCGGTTGATGGATATGGGATTGACGCGAAATGTAAAAATAGTCATCCGAAAACTAGCCCCTCTAGGAGATCCAATCGAACTGACAGTGCGAGGATATGAATTGACGTTACGAAAGTCAGAAGCTGAACTAATCTTGGTACAAAGGGAGGAAAACGAATGAATATCGCGTTAGTCGGAAATCCAAACAGCGGGAAAACGAGCTTGTTCAATCTCTTGACTGGTTCGAATCAATATGTAGGGAATTGGCCGGGTGTAACAGTAGAAAAAAAAGAAGGATCGTTGAAAAAAAATCCGAACATTCACATTCAAGACCTACCCGGTATCTATTCTTTGTCTCCTTATACACCCGAAGAAGTGATTGCAAGAGATTATTTGGTTCATGAACAGCCTGAACTGATCATCAACATCATTGATGCTACCAATTTAGAGCGGAATCTATATTTAACTACGCAGTTATTGGACTTAGACATTCCTATGATCATTGGTCTGAATATGATGGATGTCATCAAAAAAGAAGGAAAAAAAATCAACCTAGAAAAGCTTTCCTATGGTCTTGGTGTACCAGTTTTACCAATCAGCGTATTGAAAAAGCAAGGAATCGAAAAATTAATCGAAAAGATTCAGGAGTCTGCAAAAAAACGGCCTTCTATTCCTGTTCCCTGTACATACGATCCGCGTTTAGAAGCAGCTTTACATGAAATTGAAGATGTACTAGGAGAAAAAAGCAGCAAGAAACGCTGGTATGCAATGAAATATTTTGAAAGAGATCAGAAGGTGAATGAGGATGATGAGATAACAATTTCTCAGCAAAAAGAAATCGAACAACTGATCCAGTTGACAGAGAAACTATTGGATGACGATAGTGAAACGATTCTAGTCAATGAACGTTATGAATTTATTACCCAATTATGTGCACTATCTGTCGTGTCAAATGATTCTTTCCAATTATCGATGAGTGACAAAATCGATCAGATTGCAACGAATCGTTGGTTAGCCTTGCCAATCTTTGCATTTGTGATGTGGCTGATTTATTACTTGGCTATTCAAACAGTAGGAACAATGGGGACAGATTGGATCAATGATACATTGTTTGGAACGTGGCTACCAGAACATGTTGGCAGACTGCTAGCTGAATGGCAAGTAGCCGGATGGATGCAGGAGCTGATCTTGAACGGCATCATCGCAGGCGTGGGAGCAGTATTAGGATTTTTACCGCAATTGATCGTATTGTTTTTATGCTTGAGCTTTCTAGAAGACTGCGGATATATGGCGAGGATCGCTTTTGTCATGGATCGACTTTTCCGGAAATTCGGGCTTTCAGGAAAATCCTTTATTCCTATGCTGATTGCCACAGGATGTGGCGTACCAGGCGTCATGGCTACTCGCACGATTGAAAACGAGCAAGATCGTCGGTTGACGATCATGGTCACGACATTCATGCCTTGTTCTGCAAAATTGCCGATTATTGCCTTAGTGGCAGGGGCCTTTTTTCCTCACCAATCTTGGGTAGCTCCTTCTGCCTATTTTCTTGGTATGACTGCAATTATTTTCTCTGGAATCAGCTTGAAAAAAACGCGTTTGTTTGCTGGAGAAACAGCTCCGTTTATCATGGAATTGCCCGCATATCATTTTCCTCAATGGTCGACGATCCTAAGACAAACCTATGACCGCAGCAAGTCTTTTGTAAAAAAAGCAGGAACGATTATCTTTGTTTCTAGTATCGTGATCTGGTTTAGCTCTTCTTATAATTTTTATGCTCAACCTGTTCCTGAAGACCAAAGTATCCTAGCCTTTTTCGGACGAATCCTAGCTGTTGTTTTTCAGCCGCTTGGTTGGGGGAATTGGCAAGGAACTGTCGCAGCGATTACAGGATTAGTTGCTAAAGAAAATATTATTGGCACATTCGGTATTTTGTTTGGACATGCGGAAGTATCCGAAAATGGCAGAGAAATCTGGCAAGTGCTACAACACACATATACTCCCGCAGCAGCTTATTCATTGTTAGCCTTCAATTTACTTTGTGCGCCTTGTTTTGCGGCAATTGGGGCTATCCATCAGGAAATGAATGCCAAGAAATGGACTTGGATCGCCATAGGCTATCAATGCGGTTTAGCTTATTTAGTTAGTTTTGTGATCTATCAGTTGGGACACTTATTGGAAGGTGGACAGGTAGCGTTAGGGACGTATCTTGCTATTTTATTGATAATAGGACTCGTTTATGTTTTGTTCCGTCAGCCAAAATCCAAGAACCAGTTTTATGCTATATTGTCATTAGAAGGAGAGGAATAGGATGGCGACATTCTTATTAAGTGTATTAATCTTTGGAAGTGCAGGGGCGATTGTCTATACTCGTTTAAAATCCGGAAAGAATTGTGATGACTGTCAAACAGCTTGCCCAGTAAAAAAGGAACAGATCAAGCGATGATCAGTCGTTGCAAGAGTCTGTTCTCCCCTTTTTTGCTTATTTTGCTAGAGCATAGTAAGATGAGGGAAAGTAAAAAAAGAAAGAGGAAAGAAAATGTCTGGAAAGAAAAAAATCGTCCGCCCGCGCTATCAGCAGATTGCTGTTGATTTAGCCGAACGTATCGTTGAAAACCGATATAAAGTGGGTGAGAAGATCCATGCTCGCTCAACGCTTGCCAGTACGTACAATGCTTCTCCTGAGACTACCCGAAAGGCTATCAATGTGCTGGTAGATCTTGGGATCATGGAAGTACGGCATGGGAGTGGGGCATTTGTTGCTTCGAAAGAAAAAGCAAAAGATTTCCTATTGCAGTATCAAGATGTACAATCTATCCAAGATACAAAAGCAGAAATCATGGCGAGTGTGGAGAAGCAACAAGATGAGCTGAATCATTTTTCTCAATTATTGGATCAGCTGGTCAATCAAACGAAGCGAATACATAAGATGAACCCTTTACTTCCGTTTGAATTGTCTTTATCAGAAAAAGCAATGCATCTGGACCGTTCGATTAGCGAGTTGAATATCTGGCAGGCGACTGGTGCTACAGTTATCGCAATTTCTCATAACGAAGAACTACTTGTTTCACCTGGACCTTATGCTAAATTTACGGCAGGGGATATCGTTCATTTTATTGGAAATGAGTATACGCTACAGCGTATGACAAACTTTTTTTACCCGGAACATCAGCTTGCAGAATGATTGTGTGAAATATTATAAAAATATTAACTTGGCTAAACCTTTTATTTATAAAGATTTAACCAAGTTTTTTTCTGTTTGGACAAGCAAATTTCTTTCATTTTTGACAAAGTGACTACATGATGTTAACATAGTGTGGTCACTTTTTTTCAGAAAGAAAAATGAATTTACATAAAAAAGGAGAATTTGTTTGGTAAAAGTAGAAGTAAAACATTTAACAAAGATATTTGGTAAAAAGACACAAGCCGCTTTAGATATGATGAATGATCACCAGCCGAAAACGGAGATTTTAAAGAAAACCGGTGCGACGGTTGGTGTGTATGACGTGAATTTTGACGTAAAAGAAGGAGAAATCTTCGTGATCATGGGGCTTTCCGGGAGCGGGAAATCCACATTGATCCGTCTATTGAATCGTCTGATCGAGCCAACTTCAGGCAGTATCTATATTGATGGAGAAGATGTATCGAAGTTAAGCAAAGAAGAATTGCGAGAAGTCCGTCGTCATAAAATCAATATGGTTTTCCAAAACTTCGGTCTGTTTCCACACCGAACGATCTTGGAAAATACAGAATACGGGTTAGAAGTCCGTGGTGTACCTAAAGAAGAACGACAAGAAAAAGCAGAAAAAGCATTAGAAAATTCTAGTCTGCTTTCATTTAAAGACCAATATCCTAGTCAGTTATCTGGTGGGATGCAGCAACGGGTCGGCTTAGCCAGAGCTTTAGCGAATGATCCTGAGATCTTGCTGATGGACGAAGCGTTCTCGGCTCTTGATCCGCTGATCCGACGAGAAATGCAAGACGAATTACTGGACCTGCAAGCCAATGTTCAAAAAACGATTATTTTCATTACCCATGATTTGAATGAAGCTTTACGGATCGGGGACAGAATCGCATTAATGAAAGACGGCGAAATCATGCAGATCGGAACAGGTGAAGAAATATTGACCAATCCAGCAAATGATTACGTACGTGAATTTGTGGAAGAAGTCGATCGTTCCAAAGTGCTTACTGCTCAAAACATCATGGTACCTGCATTGACGACGAATATCGAATCTGATGGACCAAATGTCGCATTGACAAGGATGCGTAATGAAGAAGTTAGCATGCTGATGGCTGTTGACCGAAAGAGAAACCTGAAAGGAATCATTACTGCAGATCAGGCGTTAGAAGCTAGGAAGCAAAAACGTCCATTGATCGACTTCTTAGATGAAAATGTGACGGTGATCGGAAAAGACATGGTTGTAAGTGATATTTTCAATATTATTTATGATTCACCGACTCCGCTTGCAGTTGTAGAGGATGGAAAATTAAAAGGTGTCGTCATCCGAGGTAGTGTGATTGAAGCATTAGCAGAAACAAGCGAGGTGAGTGAACATGAATAATCTATTAAACTATCAATTACCAGTGGCAAACTGGGTAGAAAATATCACAGAATGGTTTACGACAACTTTTTCTGGCCTATTTTCATTTTTACAAACGATCGGACAGGCAGTGATGTCGGGGATTACAAATTTACTGTTAGTGATCCCAGCGCCTTTGTTTATCTTGTTATTGACGATAGCAGCTTTCTTTATTTCTAAGAAACGTCCAGGACTTACGTTGTTCACATTGATTGGTCTATGGTTTATTTATAACCAAGGTCTATGGAATGACTTGATGAATACTGTCACACTTGTTCTTTTATCTAGTGTGATCTCCATCATCATAGGTGTACCGTTAGGGATCTTGATGGCAAAAAGCAGTAAAGCTCAAAGCATCATCAAGCCAATTCTTGACTTTATGCAGACGATGCCAGGATTCGTTTATTTGATTCCAGCAGTTGCATTTTTCGGTATCGGGATGGTGCCAGGGGTATTTGCCTCAGTCATCTTTGCTTTGCCACCAACCGTTCGTTTTACGAATTTAGGGATTCGACAAGTACCGAAAGAGTTAGTAGAAGCTTCTGATTCATTCGGGAGCACAAGTCGTCAAAAACTATTCAAACTAGAATTGCCTTTAGCTAAAAGTACGATCATGGCAGGGATCAATCAAACAACGATGCTGTCACTTTCAATGGTCGTTATTGCCTCTATGATCGGTGCACCCGGCTTAGGACGGGGAGTATTGTCCGCTTTACAAAGAGCACAAGTCGGGAATGGATTTGTCAACGGGGTTGCATTAGTTATCTTAGCAATCATCATTGACCGTTTTACCCAGCATTTGAATCAGCCGAACAATAAGAAAGTTGCAGGAGCTGCAACACAAAAAAGTAAAAAACGTCAAGGATTGATCATTGGTGCTGTAGTAGTAGTGATCTTAGGTGCGATTGGTATAGGAAGTTTTTCTTCTGCCAAAGAAACAAAACGTATCAACTTGTCTTATGTCGAATGGGATACAGAAGTTGCTTCAACAAATGTAGTCGGTGAAGTATTGAAACAAATGGGCTATGATGTAACGATGACACCGCTAGATAATTCAATCATGTGGAAATCTGTTTCAAATGGCGAGTCAGATGCCATGGTTTCAGCTTGGCTACCTAAAACTCATGGTTCACAGTATGCACAATATAAAGATCAAGTCGAAGACCTAGGTGCCAATTTGACAGGAGCAAAAGTCGGTTTAGCAGTACCAGCCTACATGGATGTAAATTCGATCGATGAGTTAACCGATCAGGCAGGTAAGAAAATTATAGGAATTGAGCCAGGAGCTGGTGTAGTTACGGCTGCTGAAAACACGATCCAAAAATATGACAACTTGAAAGACTGGAAAGTCGAGACATCTTCTTCAGGAGCAATGACCGTTGCACTAGGACAAGCAATCAAAAAACACGAACCAATTGTAGTTACAGGATGGACACCTCATTGGATGTTTGCCAAATATGATCTGAAATACTTGGAAGATCCTGAAAACGGAATGGGAAGCGAAGAGCAGATCCATACGATGGTTCGAAAAGGATTGAAAGAAGACCAGCCAGAAGCTTATAAAGTATTAGACAATTTCCATTGGTCAGAAAAAGATATGGAAAAAGTCATGTTGGAAATCAACAATGGAAAAGATCCACAGCAAGCGGCAAAAGAATGGATCAAAGAGAACCAAGAATTAGTCGAAAGCTGGAAAAAATAAAAAAGACGGAAACAAAATAAATGGAGCTTCCAAAATTGGATCAAAAATCCAGTTTTGGAAGCTCCATATTCGTCTGTCTCTTTTTTTGCCTATAAAAAAAGAGAATGCGCAGTTCGTCTTCGAAACGTCCGAAGACGCCGACAAACTACCATTCTCGTGGGTTTGGCACCCAATGGGCCGTGAGGGGCTCGAACCCGCGACCCGCTGATTAAGAGTCCGTTATTTAATGGTATTTTAAATGAAGATAAGCGAATTTACAGCATTTTTATATGCTTATATACCGCAAATTATCCCAAGTTTTTGTATATCCTACCCGAGTTTATACCCGAAAATATAATTTTTTAGTGTTATTTTATATCTTTTTTTAATAGGTTTTCAAACGCTGTAGTTGCCGTATCTTTTTCTTTGCGTAAGACATGGCCATAAACATTCATTGTAGTATTAAAATCTCGGTGTCCTAATCGTTTTTGAAGCTCTTTTGGAGTCATATTAGGATCGCTAAGCAAATAGGTAGCTGATGTATGTCTAATGTCGTGAAAACGAATGTGACGCAAATTGTGACGTTTGGTGAATCGTTTGAACTTCTTATACAGATAACTTCCACGTGGCAAAGTTCCATCTTGTTTTGTATCAAATATAAAATAGTGTTTTAATTTCTTTATATTTAATTTCCAACGAATTTTTTTATTCTCTTTGATTAATTCATCTAACATATCAAATAGATAAGCAGGACCGGTTACTATTTTTTCATCATCATCATTTTTCAAGCCTGGCAGCAACCGAATATCTGATTTTCCATCTACTTCTGAAATCCGCTGATGAAATCTTATTTCTTGTTTATCAAAGTCAATATCTTGTTCTTCTAAAGCTGCAATTTCTCCTTGTCTTGCTCCTGTAATAAATGCTAGAACAATTAAAGTTTTTATTTCTATGCTTTCCTCAAATGCTGCTTTTAGCATTGCATGAATTTCTTCTTCCGAATAAGGTTCTTCGATATTCTTTTTTACGCCTTTTTCTTTTGGTATTTTTACATTTTCCACAGGATTTTCTTTAATTGCTCCGTACTCATTTTTAGCCATCAAAAATAAGTTGTTAACGGCGTATAACATACGAAGCTTTGTATTTCTTGATAAAGGTTTATCAGAGTTTCTTCCAGGATCTTTTGTATTGATTCTTTGAGCATTAACAACAATTTTCTTTATCATGTATGGTTTGATATCGATTAGAGGGATAAAATCAAATTTATCAAGAAATCTATTCTCGATCATTCGCTTATAGTTATGATAAGATTTTGGCTCTAAATTTTTTTCGGCCTCTGAAAGCCATATTTTTCTATAAAATTCACCAAAAGTTATATTGAATAAATCTAATGAATCATCAGTCATTCCTTTGAATTGCTCTAACCAGATATTCAATTCTTTATATGCTACTCTTTTACTACTTGCTTTTATAGTTTTGCTTTTTCTTTTTGCCGAGCCATCAGGTTTGTATCCTAATACAGCTCTTAGTCTATATGTTTCATTGTCTACTTGTTCTAAGTATCCTGTTACTTCTGACATAATTGAATCTACTCTCTTTCTCTGATACAATAGACACGTGAATAAGCCTATTGTGTAGGTTTGTTTTTTTCTTAGAACACGCTCGCTTTGGTCGGTGGGGCGTGTTTTTATTTATTATACAGTTGCTTTAAAAATAGCTGCTTTTTCAAATGATACTAAAGGAGAGAAGTGGATTTCTATTTCTCCCGTTTGGTTTAACGTGAAATGAGCAGTTACATCCATTTGTTTTCCTGGAGCAACAGATCCCATTGTATTTTCGTTGGCATATGTCTCTGATTTTTTGTCATCTGGTCCATATACTTCTACATCTGTACCTACAGGGATATCTGAATCACCATCATTTTTTACGGTATAAGTAATTTTTACTACTTGTGCAGGTTGGTTTTCTTCAAATTGATTTCTTTCATCAGTTAGTTCTACACTATTTAGTGTATATTCAGCATCACCAACTTTTACAGTGTCGCCAATCTTATAGAAGGTATCGCTTTTTTCTTCTTTAGAAGATGAAACAGAGGTTGAAGATTTAGTTACTTTTTCGCCACCATTATCACTTGCTTTATTACTATCTGATCCACCATTTAAAGCAGAACCAATAATTATAATTAAAATTACTGCTAAAACCCAAAACCACACTTTTTTGTAAAAAGGTTTACTAACTTTATACATTTTCCCATCTTGACCCATAACTTTTTTTGCCATTTAAATATTCCTCATTTCTTGTTATAATATATTTGTGATCTCAGAAATGAGGTATGAGTCCGTGTTGCAGCACGGGCTTTTTTTTACTGTGCATAAGAGTATTTTTTCTTGAAATAAGACTGGCAAACATTAAAACATTCTGTTCTTAACTTATTATTGATAGAGTAGAACTCCATGAAATTTTCTAATTTGAACTGAGATTCATCAGTCAGTTCGTTCTCAATAAAGATATTTAGTAAAATCATAATTGCAATTTTATCAGCTTCAGTTTCGAATTTTGAATGAAAAGTTGTAGAGTTATCGTACAGTACTGAATATTCAAAATGTGAAGCAATGAAATGACCGAGCTCGTGGGCTAAATGAAAAGCTTCAGAATTGTCTTCGTGTAGTTTTTCATTCAAAAATACTATTCTTGGTTTTGGATAATAAAAACCTGGTTCTTCCATTTCCATATAGATTAACTTTAAATTATACTCACTCAGCATTTCTTTCAACTTTAAATACATACAACCCATCACTCCAACTATTCATTTTCCTCTAAAGCTTTAGCAATTGCAATCGCTTTACGCATTGTCTCCTTAGATATTTCTTTTCCATCAAAAGAAAAAACAGTATCGTCTTCTGATAAATCCACAAATTTAGGCATTTCTCTTTCTTCTCTACCTAGAAGATAGTCTACAGAGACATCGAAATAGTCAGCTACCTTTTGTAAATCTCTTGCTTTAGGTTCTGTTGTTTTCCATCGATAGAAAAGATTTTCGCTAAATCCTAATTCTAAAGCGACTTCTTTCATGCTTTTATCTCTTTGGTTAGCTAATGATTTTATCCTTTCAAACAGTGTCATAATAATGTTCTCCAATCCTAAACAAATAAAAGTATACAAAATGTAAATTATACTGTTGACAAAAGTATAAGTTTGTATTATTATTTGTTTGTAAGTTAATTTGATAGAAAAAAGCAAACTAAAAACACACCTTATAGCATTAAGTTTGGCGACCGATTGCATAATAAATGGTTTGTTGTAGGCTTATTTAACTATGTTTATATAGTATACGATTGTATACTGTTAGTCAATAGTTTTATATGTTTTTCTATCATTCTAACTTACAAATATATATGTAAGGGAAGTGAATAGATGTCAAATCTAGATAACGGACGTGCCGCAATCAAGAAGTTTATGCGAGAAAACGGAGTAACTATGGAAGATTTAGCTACTGCATATGGATACACACGTGTTCGAATGCAGCAAATTATTGATGGCCATTGGAGTGGACCAAAAGCTAATAAAACTATCTTAGAAATCATCCGTGATTACAGAATTCGATAGGAGGAATTAATCAATGGAGCAACTAGCTTTAGTTAACCTCTCAGACCTCAAAGCTTCTTTGGCAGAATCTGAGATTGCGAATGAAGCATGGGATACAAAGCAAGCTGCGGAATATTTAAAAACCACGACACGCACGCTGACTAAAGATGCCGAATCTGGAAAGATTCCAGCAGCGAAAGTTGGCAGAGAGTGGAGGTTTAGTAGTATCGCTTTGTATCAGTATCTAAAAGGAGGAAAAACATGGGTAAATTCAACAGAGCATTAGTATTCAGCGCACCGCTAATCATCTACGCTTTAGGACTTTGGGGAAGCAGGCAAGCGTTGATAGGAACGATTGTTTACATGGTATGGATTTTTATGGGGCTTGATGAAGCTGAGTACAGAGCGAAAAAGCCAGTCGGGAGGGACTGACTAAAAAAGTCTAATGTCTATAAGAAAGGTTTGACAATAAATGAAAGAATTATTTTTTTTAATAACTTTCATCATTTTTTCTATCAGTGTTTTCTACATTAACCTTTGTGTTGCTAGATTTGCTTTGAAAAGTTTTAGGAACAGCAAACGAAAATAGAGCTATAAAAGATACGAATGTAGTAGCTACGTTAAATTGCTCTTTAGAAAACGTCAATGTCATTGGAATGATAATTGATATCGATGAGAAAATCTTTGCGATAATAACTATCCATTTTTCAATTATAAACATTTTTAAATTAAGCACCATTAGACAAAATGTAGTTCCTATATAGAGGATAAATGAAGATAGAAATAAACATATTAGTCCAGTTTTAAAAAAAGAGAAGTAATCTATGTGGGCAAATTCTGTTAATATGCTTTTTTGATTTAACACAATCAAACTACTGTTGGACAAAAATGACAGTAAGGAAAGAGTTGCTCCGATTACTAAATAAAAAATAGTTGTTAACAATATTATATTATCAATTTTTCTGCTCATGTTTTCACCCCACCAGAATTATATCAAAAAGGAGAGAAGAAATAATGCAAGAATTAGTAATTTTGAAAAATAAAGAAGCTGTGACTACGAGCTTACAAGTGGCAGAAAGCTTCGAGAAAAAACATCAACATGTTTTAAGAGATATTGATGCACTAAAAAAAGATGTGTCCAATTTTGGACAGATGTTTGTGGAAGGTAATGAACCAGATTCATACGGCAGAAATCGACGAGTTTTCTTCATTAGTAGAGATGGTTTTTTCTTGTTGGCTATGGGTTTTACAGGAAAGAAAGCTATTTACTTCAAACAAAAATACATTGAAGCATTCAACGAAATGGAAGATGTTATTCGCAAGAATACTGTTCCTCAAACAATTGAAGATATGATGATCTACCAACTAGAAGAAATGAAAGATGTTAAAAAAGATGTCTCCATGCTTAAAGATACTATGCGAATTAGCGGACAACAAGAGTTTGAAATTAAGCAAAAAGGAAATATGAAAGTTATGGAAGTTTTAGGAGGTAAAGAAAGCCGAGCTTATGAAGAAATCAGCAAAAAAGTATTCTCGAAATTTTGGTCTGAATTTAAACGTACCTTTTCAATCCCAAGATATGGCGAGTTACCTCGTAAGAGATTCGATGATGCTGTTTCATTTATTGAAATGTGGTTACCAGAAACTGCGATCCGCATGGAAATCGATCAACTGAACAGACAACAAAGACTTTTCGGTGATGAAAATGAATAGAGCTGAAGCGCTAAGAATAGGGACGGTAATTGCTAATCGCTGGTGGAGACACAATAAACCAAGCATCCTAAGCCAACAACATATTGATAAGCAAAAAGCTTGGCAACAAATAAAAAAGTGACTCTGCCGGCAAGCAAAGAGTCACAAAGAAAACACATCATAAGGAGATTTTAGCATATGGAAAAAGAACTTTCCACTCTAGATCAATATTTGATTGATCCTGATTGGGGCAAGCCGAAAATTGAGGAAACAAGTGGTCGAAAAATCAGACGAAATCTTTTGACGAATGAAGAACTAGCTTGTGATCAAGATGATTTAGGTAACCTTGTAACTATTTGGGATCATGTTTATCTTATCCATTTATCGAAGCATTCGAATAAACCTGAATATATTTACGTCATCGAAGATGGCTTGATTGATGCGCTAGAAGAGTACGACAGAGATAACTTGATTGATATCTCTTATTACGGACCAGGTAAGAAATACATTGCTGAAATGGAGGCAGAATTTGATGAGTGAAATCAAAGGGACAACGAACTTTGAAAAACTTTTTAGTCGTAAGTTAAATAAAATTCTCAAGAAAAAAGGAAATTTTGATTATTTATCTTGGGCTCACGCGTGGGAGATTATGAAAAAGAATGATCCACAGGCAACGGTAACTATTAATGAGTACAAACACTACAGGGTTGTTTCTGGAACTCATCAAGACTTTCTTGTTGAGGAATATAAACCTTTTCTTATGGATGAAACTGGGACTTATGTATCTGTCTCAGTAACGGTTAAAGGACACACGGAAACCGAGTTATTTCCTGTTTTAGATTATCGAAACCAACCAGTTGTTAAGCCAAATGCTATGCAAATCAATAACTCATTGAAGCGATGCTTTGTGAAAGCATTGGCTCTACACGGACTGGGATTATATGTATTTCAAGGGGAAGATATTCCAACACCACCTAGAATCGATACAAAGAAATTAAACATGCTAGAGACGATTCTAGAAGCTTTCAATGAGCAGATGGGTAAAGATATGACCAAAACCTTAATCGAATATGTTAATGAGCAGACAGATAAATTAGGGCTCTTAGCTGATAACGTTGAAACTATTGAACAGTTAAGCTATGAGCAATGCGCCTTGATGGAGCGAGCAATAGCAGCTAAGAGAAAAGAATTGGATAAGAAGTGATATGAATGTTTAAACCGTTAATAGACTCATACTCGGCGGTACTAAGAAGATTCAAAGGCAACCAGATAGTGGCAAGAATCAATGAAGAAGTGAATATCGAGCGATTGAAGACGATGTATGACGGCTACGATGGCGATCGAGTCATTGAAATTCGCTTTATTGATCCACGTCGGTTCACAGTACAGCAAAGAAACTTCATCTATGCGCTCATAGGCGATATTTTCATCGATACAGGCATGCCAACGGACTTCTGGAAGGAATTCTTCTACTTCCGTTTTGAAGGTGTCACAGGGCGCGAAATAAGCCTCAAAGACGAATCGAATACAACCGTGAGCGATGCCAATATCTTAGCGAATATCATCCTAGATTTTATCTTTGAACATCATATTCCTTTCAAAGAAGGCTATGAGATTTTACCAGCGAATCAAGAATATTACTTCTACAAATGCATCACAAAAAGAGTCTGCTGCATCTGTGGCAAAACAGGAGCTGACATCGATCACTTTGACAAAGCGCTAGGAAGACGAAAGCGCAAAGAAGTTGATCATTCAGAGTACACATTTGCAGCACTCTGCAGAATCCATCACACAGAGAAACACAAAATAGGTGTGACCAATTTCAAAAATAAGTATCAAATCAAAGGAATCAAGTTAAATCAGGAGACAATCAAGAAATTAAGAATCGGAGGATAAAAAGTGGATCACAGAAGTTATTACGCCATCATACCTGCAAATGTTAGATATGACGATTCTTTGATACCTAGTGCAAAACTTCTTTATGGAGAAATCACAGCTTTATGTAATGAGAAAGGGTATTGCTGGGCTAGCAATGAGTACTTTGCCAATCAGTACGGCGTAGGGAAATCAACGATTCAAAATTGGCTGAAATCTCTTGAAGAAAAAGGCTATATCTATCGAGAAGTGAAGTACAAAGAGGGTAGTAGAGAAATCGAGGCTAGGTATATCAGAATTTTGGGTGGGGGTCACCCAGAAAAATGGGTGGGGGGTCACCCAGAAATCTATCAAGATAATAATACATCTATTAATAATACATTTAATAATACAAAAGAATATATAAGAGAGTTACCGCCTTCGAAAAAATCGAAGGCTAAGCCCATCCGTCATAAATACGGAGAGTATAAAAATGTTCTTTTGTCAGATGAGCAGATGGAGAAACTCAAAACAGAATTCCCTAATGATTACCAAGAGCGAATCGAACGACTGTCAGAGTATTGTGAATCATCTGGTAAGACTTATAAAAACTATTTGGCAACTATTCGAAGCTGGGCAAGAAAAGAAAAAAGTGAATCTAAGAACGCAAGCAGTGGATACAAGCGCACAGGAAGACGAGAGAAGCTTCCTGAATGGGCAATCGACCAAGAAGCCTATCTTAAGAAAAAAGCGCTAGAACGAGCTAATAGACAATCAAAAGCACCATTCTAAGAGGTGGAAAATTGAAGATCGATTATCTAGAACTAATTAATGAAATAGCAAAGTATAAAACTGGTGAGGAAATAGAAATTCTGAGAGACGTATATGATCAACTCGAAGAAGCTGGAATTGAAGGAATTAAGAATGATCGTTCAAGTTGGAGTAAACTCAGATACTATTTCGCACTCTATATCGATGCAACACAATTAAGAAATTTAGCTTATACAAAATTACTATTTGTTGATTGCATTAAAGGATTGCAAAAACATCTTAGTGAACTTGAGCAGGTGTAAACAAGATGGACCTAAAGACATTTACAGCACAGATCGAATTAATGCATCAAGAAGCTTTAAGACAAAGTGTGTCGTACGAAGACAAGTGGCTCAACACGTTTCATGGCGGACGTGAGAGCGCACTTGATCAAGTACTCAAATTATTGAAAGGAGAATGTCGGGATGGATAAGAAAGCGGCAATGCAGCGAATTATCGAATTGACTTATTCAGAAGATTGGCAAAATGAAAAAGAAACTGCTTCAGAAGTGATGAGGCTTGGAAGAGCGATGTGGGCAGACAAGAGCAACAAGCCAAGACCACGAAAAATCGCAATTTGGCACGGTGACAAACTTCTAGTGACAGGGACAGCTGAACAGTTAGCAAGTCTCACAGGATTGCACGAAAAAATCGTGAGAAAAAGAGCTAGGTGTGGATACACAGACGTTAAGAAGAGAACGTTTAGATACGTGGAGGGATCGTCATGACAACAGAAGAAGTGATTCAAATGCGTATTCGAAACATTCAGCGTGAAATTGACGATCTAGAACGAACAAAGGCAGTGATGGTCAATGAAACGGCGAGAAAGGCAATCGATTTGCATGTAGAGAATTTAAGAAGGGAAATCCATCGATTGGAGGAATGAGCGTGAATAAGAAAGCGGCAATGAAAAGAATTGCTGAATTAACCAAGTCAGAATCTTGGCAAGAAGACAAAGAAATAGTTGCAGAAGTTCAAAAGATCGGTAAATCAATGTGGACTGAAAAGCCTAAACGGAAAACGCCGAGAAAGATTGCAATCTGGCATGGTGATCGAATTCTAGTAACAGGTACTGCTGAACAGTTATCTGAAATTACTGGTCTGAGCAAAAACATTATCTGGGATAGAGCTAGGAGCTTATGGATTGATTCAAAAGGACGACAATTTAGGTATGTGGAGGAGAAATAATGGATCTCATTACACAATACAGTGATATCATCCTCAAGAAAATCATGATGAAGATTCAGAAAGACAAAAAATCAAAAGAACGAGCGGAATTAGTTAAGTTGAAAATGGCTGAAACAGGAGCAGGAGTGCGAAGTAGCAGGCATTGGAAAGCAGCAGCAAACATTGAATTTTATTACAACGAAATTCAAAAAGGGTTCGATCAGATGCGTGAGCTGGATCGGCAAACAAATTGGAGCAAGAAACTTCATCAAGATCGTTTCAAATTTGTAGAGAAATATAAAGAGATATTAGACGAATACATGGAGGACAGCGAATGATACCGATAAAAAGAATTGGAAAAATGAGGATTAATAATCGAAAAAGAGAAGAGTTTTGTTCGTTGTTTGAGTGTCCAGTTTGTTGCACTAGAATTATACGGCCGACAGGGGAAGGTAAGAGGTTAACTGCTTGTAGCCAAAGATGTTCACAACTAGGAAAAAGAAGAGGTCCACATAAAGAATTTGTGGTAATTAGTGGATATAAGTATATTTACGCTCCTGATCATCCTAATGCAACAAGAAATGGTTATGTAGGCGAACATCGTTTAGTTTTAGAAAATAAAATAGGACGATACTTAAAACAAAACGAAGTTGCTCATCACATTAATGAAAATAAGTTTGACAACCGACCCGAGAATATTGAATTGATGACATTTGAAGAACATTCTTCATATCATGCTAAAAAAAGAGCCAGAGGTGAAAAAAATGAGTTTATTGCAATTTCGAGCGTGGGTAAAACCTGATATTTTAATCAATCATCTTAATGGGGTGATTGCTGAGGCGTTACCTAATTTTATTTATGATCATTGTTTAGTTTTGAGAGAAGATTTAGTAGAAGATAAGCAATTTGAAGAAATTCTTGATTTTCTTGATATTGAACTCATGCAATCAACAGGACTGAAGGATAAGAATGGTGTGGAGATATTTGAAGGGGATATAGTATTAGTCAGCGTGCGAAATGGATTCGATTACTTAGTTAATAAAGTTTGTATTGTCAAAAATTCAATAGATTATTCCGGATTAGTTTGTGCCACTGTTGATGAAGATTTAGAGTATCGAATTTTTAACACAGAGCTGTTTGAAGAATACATGTACGAAGTCATTGGAAATATATACGAGAATAGCGAGTTATTGGAGGATAAAGAATGAAGATTTATGTAGTAAAGTTCGGGAATAAATTTTATAGAAGTGATGAACGCTCTATAGGGGCTAACACATTATTCATTGTAGACATACTCCAAAGTGCGAGATGGTTTGATAGCCTCGAAGAAGCTAACCAAGTTTCACGACGACTTGGTGGATTAACGCAAGTATATGAACTTGTCACTGTCGATCACGAGGAGGTAGAGTAATGAAACTAAAAGACGGATTTTACGCTAGTAGCCACGGTATCGGCGGTTTAATGCTAGATATGCCGACAAAGAATCCTAAAAAACGTAAGAAACCAAAAGTCAAAATCGGTGACATGGTCCGCTGTGAAGCAGAAGAGTTCGTTTATCCGTTCAGAGGATACGTTAAAAAGATACTGTCAAACTCTGCAATCATTCGCATTGAAAACACGATGGAATGTGACAAGTGGTTAGCGAAAAGTAAAGAGAATTTAGCTGTAGCGAGATTAGTTGACATGGAAGTAATCAAGAGCAAATAAAAAAAGCCGGATCGCTCCGACTGATGTAATAAATCCGACAAGTTTATTATATCACATAAAAGGAGCGGTTTGACTTGATGCAATTGTTACGAGAGGTAGATTTCAAACAGACAAGATGTAATGCGAGAGATGTGCTGAAGAACTTTCGGCGTTTGGAGCGGATGGCAGGTCGCTCTTTGATAGATATTAAGTCGCCGATTATTACGGATATGCCGAAGACACCGAAGCACGGCAATAAGGCAGAAGACGCAATCATTCAGATGATGGATATAGAAGCTGAAAGAGATGCGATTTTAGCAGCCTTGATGGCTCTTAGTCTGATTAGTCGTCAGATACTCTACTATAGCTTTTGTGTGCCAGATAGCTTCTCAAACTACAGAATTAGCCGTGAAGTGGGTTATTCAGAAAGAAGTATCCAGCGGATGAAGTCGGAAGCTCTAATAGAATTTGCAGAAGCGTATAAACACGGAAGAATAATTGCGTATAAATAATTTGGCGGTTTTTTGGCGGAATGATGGCGGTTTTTAGCCATTTATCAGTGATATTATGGTAGTGTCGAAAGATTTGTGATAGGTCTGAGACAAAATAATAAAAGGAACATCGTTTTATTATTGTTTCACAATTAAGCTTCGATAGACAGCAGCGGAAATATTAAGAATAAGGATGTGAATTTCAACTCCTCCTAAATTGTTCTTATTATCTATCATCCGTTGCTGTCTATTAATTTATGTATTGGAGGGAAAACGAATGGAAGTCGAGCAAATAAAGTATCAAGGTATGGATCGGGAACGGTTGATTGATATTATTGAGCAACAACGTTTAGAATTGATCCAAAAAGAAGCTGTATGTAAAGAGTACAAAAAACATTTAGAACAAGTAATTGAGTATCATTCAGTAGAAAAGTACAGATCAGTGGTGCAAAAAAATAGAGCAACGAGTCCTGATCCTCGTCAAGATGTATCGATTAGTATCAAAACGCCAGTATTTAATTCTGTTAAATCAGAAAAGCTAGAAAGTATCTCAACTGCTTTGGTAGAAAAAGCAGCTGAAATGAACTCCCTAGCAAATGAAGTTAGTCGTCTTATTTAGTCATATCGATAACTTGAGAGTCTTTGGTGATTCCGTTTTTTATAGAATTAATGGTTTGTTCAGCGGAATATTTAGTCAAGTATGTTTCGCTAGTTGCTACTACTTCATTGTTATTGGACTTAATAACGAAGTAATATTGGCCATTAGTTGCTTCTCTTATAACAAAGTACAAATTTTTCACCACCTTTTAATTTATTTCAGCGGACCACTCGCTGATAACTAAAATTATACGCGTAGTATAAAAATTCACAATGAAAATTTTGCTACGTTTTTGTATTAACATTATCAGTTTTTCTTCTAGAAAATAAAAAACCTGCACTAGTTTCCGCTAGTACAGGTTAGTGACTATATCAATAAAATCCTATCACATCTTAAAAATAGTTACAAAAGAAATAACTCATAGTGTGTTATGGAAACACTCTTCTATACGGATGAATTTTTCCTAAGTATAATAGGCCAGTTTCTATTGATGGTGAGTGCATAAGGTTTAAATATTTAGATTTGGTTATGTAATAGTACTGATAAATGAAATTATTAATAAATTCTACTTCTAAAACATTGTAATCGCTGGACCAGCCAATACTGCGAATGGTAGGCGAAAGAACTTTCTGTCTTTTCATAGAACACTTCCTAAATTTATTTCAGTAATTCATTACTGATAAATAAAATTATACGCTTAATATTTATTTTCACAATATTAATTTGTCACTGTGGCGGAAAGGGTAGACGCGTAAAAATAAGGTCAATACGTCGAGGGATAGCCTTAACGTTTTATGATTTGACCATGCAAGGTTCGATTCCTTGCCAGCGACTTGAAACAACGTTCCTGCACGTTGGGCGTGGATGGATTTATTCAGAAACGTTTAAATATCGGGACACAAGCGCCCACAATATCTGGTGCATAACAACTATTGACAGGAAAGTTGTTACTGCAAAGCGACTCAAACGGACTATATCTGACAGAGATGTCCTATCATTGGGTTTAGTGTCAGAGCTGGGAACCTCAACTGATGCACCTGTCAATTAGCAACCGAGGGATGTGGCAGTGGTGAGGTGCAGGAAGTATCAGACTTGTCTGCGTGTAGGTTGCTATTACATAACTGGTTAGGTTAGATTGAGATTTGGGATTCGGTACAAATGAATCGTCAAATGTCTCAAGCACAGGATCGGAAACGTCCCTGCCTGTGCATTACATATTAGATCACTCTTTGAGTGGTCTTTTTATTTTAGAAAAGAGAGGATTTTGAAAATGAATCATGAGAAGTTTATCGAAAAATGCAAGGCTATTGTGCGCGAAAGAATTGAAAATGAGATTGCAGACCCAAGTGGTGCAGTTCCTCAGTTTGATATATTCGTTGTATGGTCGTGTAAAACACTACAGAATAGCAAAGCATTAGTTAGCGCTAGCTTAAAAGGAGCACCGTATTTTGAAATTACGTTGAACGGGGACAAAGGTGAAATCTATGTAGATACTTATCTCAAAAAATCAAATGAATGTATTAAAGTCTAGCACACTCTAGGCTTTTTCTTTACATAAAGGGGGATGCATAATGAGAAACTACTGGTATATATCACTAACAAATAAGTACCCACAACCAAACGCAGATGATCCAATAAGAGTGGTTCGGTCAGTCCAAATCAAAAAGAAGTACTCCATCATTGAAATGACCAGAGAAGCTACACCGAAAGAGATCGATAAGTACAATCTTCGTTACTGTGGCCATGGATATTTTAGTGAGCAGAACATACAGACAAATATAAAAAAATATCATTAACATATAACAAAGGTGGTGATGGAAAATGAGTAAGTTGAATCCTAAGCAACAAGCCTTTGCTGATGAGTACATCATCACAGGCAATGCTTATCAGTCAGCGCTGAAAGCTGGCTATAAAGAAAACTACGCTAAGAACGCACAAGAAAAATTGGTGGAAAAAGGTGGAAAAGTATCCGACTACATTCAAGAGAAGCTAAAAGAAGTTCAAACTAAGAGGCATTTAACAATGGAAGAAGCTTTGGCTATTACTGCTTCTATTGCAAAAGGAGAACCACAACGCTTTGAAGTTGTTAAGAGAGATCCTTATACAAACGAAATCATAGAGCGTGAAGTGAGTGAATATTCAGCAGGTTTCAAAGAACGTAACCAAGCACTTGAACATTATTATAAAATAAACGCAGCATTTGTAGATAAGCAGAAAGTTGAAATTTCTGAAATACCTACTTTCATTGATGATATAAGTAGTGATGATGATGGCTAAAAAACTATCTGAATTTCTTCCGCCGAAGTTTCATTCAGTATGGAGAGCAACTTTAAATCAAGACATTCTTAATATAGTTTGTAAAGGTGGGCGTGGTTCAGGAAAATCATCAGATATAGCGCATATCGTTACTCAGTTACTTATGAGATATGCAGTGAATGCTGTAGGTATACGTTATGTTGATAATACACTTGAGCAATCTATTTACGAACAAATGAAATGGGCAATTGAGAAGCAGGGAGTATCGCGCCTATTTAAGTTTAATAAGTCACCACTTAAAATTACTTATCTTCCAAGAGGGAATTATATGATATTTCGTGGTGCTCAAAACCCAGAACGAATCAAGTCTTTAAAAGATAGCAAGTTTCCATTTGCTATAGGTTGGATTGAAGAATTAGCAGAATTTAAAACAGAAGATGAAGTCACGACTATCACGAACTCCCTTTTACGTGGAGAATTAGATGATGGTCTTTTTTATAAGTTTTTTTACAGCTACAATCCACCTAAGAGAAAACAATCTTGGGTAAATAAAAAATATGAGACTTCTTTTCAACCAGACAACACTTTTATTCATCACTCGACCTATCGGGATAATCCATTCATCTCTAAGGAATTTCTGAAAGAAGTTGAGGCAACTAGAGAGCGTAATCCGAGACGTGCCGAATGGGAATATGATGGTAAAGCAGTTGGATCAGGTGTTGTTCCCTTCGACAATCTGCAAGTTAAGAAAGGTTCTATTTCAGATGAAATGGTCTCTAACTTTGATAACATACGTAACGGCTTAGACTTTGGTTATGCAACTGATCCACTAGCATTCGTTCGATGGCATTATGACAAGAAGAAAAATGGTATTTATGCAATAGATGAAATTTACGGCGTGAAGATCAGCAATAGAGAATTTGCAAACAAAGCTAAATCTAAAGGTTACCAAAATGAGGAGATATTTTCAGATAGCGCAGAGCCAAAGAGTAATGCTGAATTAGTTAATGAACATGGCATGAAAGGAATAAAAGGCGTGAAAAAAGGACCTGATTCTGTTGAGTACGGTGAACAGTGGCTAGATGATTTGGCTTTTATTTGTATTGATCCACTACGCACTCCGAATATTGCTAAGGAATTCGAGAACATCGACTATCAAACAGATCGTGATGGAAATCCTAAGCCAAGGTTAGAGGATAAAGATAACCATACGATTGATGCGACAAGATACGCCTTCAACGAAGACATGTGGGCCAAAAAGAAATCAACCGTTACTAAAGAGCAGCGGAACAAAATCAGAAGAATGTTTTAAGGAGTGTGAGAAATGGATAAGGTAAACGAATTTGAATACGGTGCTGATATACATTATTCTAACGACGTGAACACAAATTATGTAAAGTTTAGCGTAGATTCCAATCTTCACTATAGATTTAGCTCAGCAGAAGATTTACTTAACGATTTAGATACTTTAGCAGCAATGATAAAACATCATCATGAATATCAGGTAAAAAGGCTAAGTGTATTAGATGATTATTACAAAGCTAGAAATACAAATATCATGGATAATCGTAGGCGTAGAGAAAAGGAAAAAGCGGATCACCGATCAGCACATAACTTTGGAAAAGTTCTTTGTACGTTTGATGTTGGGTACAACACAGGCAATCCTATAAAAGTGCAAATCGAGGACACAAATCAACAAAAAGAAATCGAAGAGTTTAATACTAATAATGACATAGATGGGTTAAATGCTGAACTCTGGCTTGATATGGATAAGTATGGGAGAGCCTATGAGATTATCTATCGAGATTCAGATGATACAGATTATGTTGATTTGGCTAATGTATTTGAAACGTTTGTTGTATATGATACTACAGTAAAACGAGAGCCTATTTTGGCTGTACGGTATCCTAAGACAAGATTCAACAAGGATGCTGATAAACAGTACATTCAACCAATCGTATACACAAAAGAAAAAAGTATCACTTATGATGAGACGACACTAACAGCAATTGAGTTAAAAAATCCCCAGGATGAACCGCATGAATATAAAGAGGTACCTATTACAGAGTATTCTCCTAATCGTTTTCGGATGGGCTTGTATGAAGATGTACTATCTTTGATTGATCTATACGATGCAGGGCAGTCTGATACCGCCAACTATATGACTGATCTAAACGATGCTCTTTTAGTTATTAGTGGTGATATTGAAGCAGCAGGACTATCCACAGAGGACGCCATCAAACAGAAAGAAGCGAATATGCTTTTGCTTGAATCTGGAACTGATGTGAACGGTAATAAAACAAGTGTGACTGCAGGATATATTTATAAACAATATGATGTGAACGGTGTAGAAGCATACAAAGACAGAGTACGCAAGGATATCCACGAAATATCCATGGTTCCTGATCTTACTGATGACAATTTTTCCGGAGTGCAATCGGGAGAAGCAATGAAATATAAATTATTTGGATTTGAACAAATGACGGCAACAAAGCAAAGGCTATTCAAAAAAGGCCTTATGCGGCGTTATCGTCTTTTATTTAGCCTAAAATCAAGTATTTCTGAAATGGATAACTCCGATTTGAAAGGCTTACGTGTAATATTTACGCCTAATCTACCTAAAGCCATTCTGGAAGAGTTGAAATCTTTGGTTGATGCTGGAGCTGAACTCAGTCAAGAGACGATCTTAGGACTCGCTTCTTTTGTTCCAGATGTACAGGCAGAGTTGAAACGAGTAAATGCTGAATCGTCAACAGTCAAGGGTGTATTTGATAGTGACGAAGAAACTGATGCGGAGGTTTAAAAATGAATCTCAAAGAACAGATGATGAACGAATACCAAAAGAAGGATAGCGAAAAAATCAAAGATGCTATTGCTAAAACTATGAAGATTGGCAGGAATGAAGTTTTCTACGAGAAAGACGTTATCACGGATGATAATTCGTAAAGAGTTTCAAGCTGGCGGCTTTATTGTTGAAGATTACGAAGATAAGTATACGATAAACGCACAATTTGAATTAGTCAGAATTTATTGGTAGGGAGGATAAGAAATGAAAGCACGTAAAAAACCAGTTACTGTCGAGGTTGTGCAACTTAAAATGCTATCTGCACGTTCATATCGCAAATGCAAAGAATTTGTTGGTGAAGCATGGGTTGACCATAATAATATGCCAAATGGATTACCTGGTATTGAAACATTAGAAGGCACAATGGAAATATCTGATGGTGATTACATCATCAAAGGCGTTCACGGTGAATTTTATCCGTGCAAACCAGATATCTTTCTTGAGACCTACGAAATCATCGAGGAGTGATTAAGTGAAATCACAAGATTACTTCATCAAAAGGGAAAAGGCGTGGCAAGAGCAACAGATTAAAGATGATAAATCTCGCATGGCTGAAATCAAGAAGCGATTGCAATACGCACAGGATGCGATACAGAAAGAGATAGATGCGCAGTGGGATAGTTTTTCAAACGGTCAGAAAATCACTCGTAGCGAAGCCATGAAGCGTGCAAGCGAAATGGACGTTAAGGCATTTGCTCGTAAAGCTAAAAAATATGTTAAAGAAAAAGACTTCTCTCCTACAGCAAACAAGGAGTTGAAACTATACAACCTTACAATGCGTGTCAATCGCTTGGAATTGTTAAAAGCAAACATAGGACTTGAATTGATTGCTACGTTCGATGATTTAGACAAATATTTTTCAAACGAACTAACTAAAGCTGGATTGAAAGAATTACAACGGCAAGCCGGCATTTTGGATATGACTATTTCTAAGAGCGATTACGGCAAGCGTGTGGAGCAAGTGTTGAACAGTTCATTTAAAGCAGAAGGGTTCGCAACATTTAGCGACAACCTGTGGATGTATCAAGCAGAACTTAAGTCTGATTTAGATAAATTGCTTGTCCGCAGTGTGACGATGGGACGTAATCCTAAGCAATTAGCGCCAGAATTAGCCAAATATCTTACACAAGAAGGGCGAGAGAATACTAAATTTAATACGCAACGGTTGATGGTAACAGAGACCACAAGAGTGCAGACTGGGATTCAAAAACAAAGCTATTTGGACATGGAATTTGAAGAGTTTGTTTTCATTTCAGAGCCTACCGCATGCAGAATTTGCTTACCATTGAACGACAAGACGTTTCGTGTTGATGATATGTCGCCTGGTTTAAACTGTGCGCCGATGCATCCATTTTGCAGATGTAGTACGGCACCTTATATTGATCGCCAATAACTAAGCCTTAGCCCATTCGCTAACGGCTTTTTATTATGCCTTCTTACTGCTTACAGGCACTAAAGAGAAAGCTGTTCCGACTGACTGGCGTAACTAGTTAATTTATCGGGTAGCGGCGTAACCGTGGAGGATTAATCATGAAAAAACGTTTATTTATGCCAATGAACTTACAATTTTTTTCTGAACCAGGAGATGGTGGATCTGGTGATGAGGGACAACAAGGAAACCTACCAGCTGGCTCACAAGAGACACCGACCGAAGCAAAAGAAGAAAACAATACTGGCAAAACATTTTCTCGTGATGAAGTAGCGAAAATGATCGCTGCTGAGACGAATAAAGCAAAAGCAGCGTGGGAAAAAGAACTAGAAGCAAAAAAAGAAGAAGCTAAAAAGCTGGCAAAAATGAATGCGGAAGAAAAACTACAGCATGAGTTGGAACAAAAAGAAGCTGAAATCGCTGAATTAAAGCGTGGACAGGCACTATCTGAAATGACGAAAGAAGCTTCTAAAATGCTGACAGATGCAAATTTACCACACGATGATGATTTACTTGGTCTGATTGTTTCTGATGATGCAGATGCCACAAAACAAGCTGTAGCAGTCATCACTAACTTTGCTTCTTTGATTAAGAGAGAAAACGCAAGACAAACACCACCAAATGAAGGTGGACAATTTACAGCATCGAAAAATACTAAAGAAACAGTGGCTAAACTAGCTGCTAAAAATCGAATTATAAAATAGGAGGAAAACTTAATGAAAAAGAAACAACTTTTACCAATGAACTTGCAAATGTTTGCTCAAACATGGGATCCAGATAATGTCTTGGTATATGAAACGAAAGAGGGAAAAATTCCTGATAAATATAATACGCTCATTTTGAGTGAAGTTATGGAAAATTCTAAGATCATGCAGTTAGCAAAATACGAAGAAATGACTGACAAAGAAAAGAAATTTGAATACTTTGCAGAAGGACCAGGCGCATACTGGGTGGGCGAAGGTGAAAAAATTAAAACGTCTAAACCTAAATGGATGCAAGCTACGATGACTGCAAAAAAACTCGGTGTCATTCTTCCGGTTTCTCGTGAATATTTAAATTATAAATTATCAGATTTCTTTGAGGAGATGCAGCCAAAAATTGCTGAAGCTTTCTATAAAAAATTTGATGCAGCTGCCTTATTAAATAAAGAAAACCCATTTCCTCAGTCATTAGACGGATCAGTTATTAGTGCGGGGAATGTGGTTGAAGGCGGATTGACTTATGATAATATCCTAGCCTTAGAAGACAAGTTAGCAGAAAATGAATTCGAACCTAATGCGTTTATTTCAAACCGAAAAAATCGTACAGAATTACGTTCTGCAGCTCAAACAGTAGGGTCAAATGTTGAGTTTATTTATGATCGCTCTGCTAATACAATTGACGGATTACCAATAGTAGACCTTAAGTCTTTAGATAAAGGAACTCTTTACGCTGGAGACTTTAATTACATGTTTTATGGAATCCCATATAATATTTCATTTAAGATTTCTGAAGAAGCCCAATTGTCTACTTTAACTAATGAAGATGGAACCCCAGTTAACTTGTTTGAGCAAGAACTGATTGCTTTGCGTGCAACAATGGATGTTGGATTTATGATTGTAAAAGATGAAGCATTTGGGAAGATTTCCCCAAAAGCGTAACGCCTGCTACCGGTATTGTGCCAAATCAAAAGACATGGACCGGTAAAGTAGGCGATACTAAAACATTTACTATTTCAGCTGTGCCTGCAGATGCTAGCGATGCAGCTGCTGTTGTTGCAGCTACTACAGCAACTTCAAGTGATGGAGCTATTGCAACAGTGACCAAAAATGAAAATGGTGGTTTTGATGGAACGATTGCAGCAGAAGGGTCAGCAACATTCACATTTACTTCTGGAGAATTCACTACTTCAATCAATGTGACAGGTCAACCTGCTAGTTAGGAAGTAAAAATATGATGATTGCAGATGATATTAAAAAACTTCTTAAAGGAACACTAGATGAAAAGCTTGAAGTTATTGAGCGAAGAACGAATGAGCGTATGAAAACCTTGTTAAATACGCAAGAAGTTCCTAAAGAATTTGAAACAGTTGTATATGAAGTATCGTTGAAAAGATTCAATAGAATTGGTCAAGAAGGTATGCAGTCATATTCTCAAGAAGGTTTATCTATGGCTTTTCCTGATTCGGATTTTTCAGAGTATCAAAATGAGATTGACGAATTTAAGCGTAAAGATCAGGAAGAGTTGTACAAGCCAAAGCGAGGGAGGTTTAAATTTATATGAGATTTACAGATGAAATTATATTTGTTAAACATTCATCTGACTCTAAATATGATCCAGATCTCGGTGAGTGGGTTGAAGGCAAACCAGAAAGAACAAGAACAGAGGCAAACGTGACAGATATTGGCACTGATAGAAGTGTGACTATTTTTGGTAGTGTGGAAGAAGGGGCGAAGGTCATTAGGACGCAGCCTCTTTTTTCTATCCCTGCATTTGACTATATCGAGATTGAAGGAAAGACTTGGCAACAAACAACAGCTAGAAATCCAGCATATAGAAATAGTTTGATTGTGCAAGAGGTGGTTCTTGATGAAGGCACAACTTGAATATAAAGGAATCGATCAGCTGATGCGACACCTGAAAAAAGTAGCAACGCTTAATGACGTTCAAAAAGTCGTGAAAAGCAATACTGCTGAAATGACTGAACGAATGCAAAAAGGTGCGCCAGTGGATACAGGATACTTACGAAGATCAATAAACATGAATCTTTTAGAAGCTGGTTTAACTGGTATTGTAGGATCGACAGCAGACTATGCTCCTTATGTAGAATATGGAACTCGCTTTATGTCGGCCCGGCCCTACGTTAGACCAGCTTTTAATTATCAAAAAGTCAAATTTATGGCTGAAATGAAAGCCTTGGTGAAATGATGATTAAGACAAGAGATCAGTCGATTTTTGATGAACTTTTTAAAATATCCCAAAACAAACTTGGATATAAAACGTACGATTACAAAACTTTAGAGGATGTTGGTTATCCTTTTGTGGAATTTGAGAACACTCAGACAATCCATGAAGTGAATAAAACTGACATTAAAGGGTCTGTGATTGTGGTTTTATCCGTTTGGGGATTACAGAAGAAACGAAAGCAGGTGTCAGATATGGCATCTGCTCTTTTTAATGAAGCTAGATTAATAGAAGCCACAGAAGGCTATTGTTGGGCTTTAAATTATCAAGCAAGTGGAATTCAAGTGATGGATGATACAACAACGAATACACCGCTAAAACGGGCGGTTGTCACACTTGAATTTAGAATTAGATAGGAGGAAGAACATGGAAGCATTAAAAGGTATTGATGTCATTTTGCTTTATCGCTTATTGAAAAAAGAAACTCAGGAAGCTGCTTGGAAAATGGCATTTCAAACAGAACACGAAAATGGTTTATCAAGAGATTCAGACTCTACAGTGACAAAAGACGGAAACGTTCAAAGTTTAAGCCCAGTTGAATATGATTTTTCGGCTACTTCAATAGTTGCCAAAGGCGATTCTCATGTAGATGAAATGAAACAAGCCTTATTAAATGGCGATATCATTGAAATTTGGGAAATCAACAAAGCAGAACAGGGAACAGATGATAATGCAAATAAGTACAAAGCTACTTATTACCAAGCATATGTGTCTGAATTTACTCCATCGGCTGCTGCAGAGGATAACGTTGAATTAAGTTTATCATTTGCAGTAAATGGTGTTGGTCAAGATGGTTATGCAACCTTGACAGAAGATCAAGCTGCTGTCGTTCAATATACATTCAAAGATACCGTGAAAGCAACTGCACCAGGAAAATAAGAGGGCTTAGATGCTCTCTTTTTTATTTTAGGAGGATGAAAAACATTGAAATTAAAAATTAAAGGTAAAGAATATTCGTTTAAATTTGGCACTAAATTTGTACGTGAATTAGACAAAGTGATGCCTTTCATCGATGGAAATATGGAATTCGGAATGGGACTCTCAGCAAAAGTCTTACCGGAATTACGTTCTTATAATGTCAACACGTTGTCACGAGTCTTAGAAATAGCAAATAGAACAGAAGAAGAAACTATTACGTTGGATGAAATGGATGATTACATCGATGAAGTTAAAGACATCGAAAAATTGTTTGATGAAGTCCTAAAAGAATTGGCTGAGTCGAATGCGGGAAAGTTAGCGGTCCGAAACCTGAATCAGAAATTGAAAGAAGCGGAAAAACAACAAGCGGAATAGATTCTGCACTTGCATATGAACAAATTCTTATCAATTCTTTTCGATATTTGGGAATGAACAATATCTCAGATATCGAAAGAATGACTTTATATGAATACAACATTCGTATGACTGCAGCCCAGTTATCTTGGCTTGACAAAGAAAAGTTGATTCACGAATTAGCGTGGGCAAATCAGCAAGTACAAGCGGAGAAAAAAGTAGGCAAAAAGACAGTTCCTGTATATCGATCTTTTGAAGAATTCTTCAATTATCAAAAAATCGAAGATTCGATCATGGGAGTTTCCGAACTTTCAAAACAAGATAAAAAATTCCAAAGCTTACTAACCAAAGCTAACTCTTGAGGAAAGGAGGAAAATCATGGAACAATTTTCTGTTGAAGCCTTATTAAAAGCCACAGATAGTGGATTTGTAAAGACTTTTAAAGATGCGCAAGATGCTGTTAAAACTTTTGAAAAGAATTCAAATAGTATGACAACCGCTGTTGGTAAAGTGATGCAAGGTACTGGTGCCGCAATGACAAAGTATATTACCACACCTCTTATAGGAGTAGGCGTAGCAGCTGCTAAAGTTGGTGGTGACTTTGAAGCACAAATGAGCCGTGTAAAAGCTATATCGGGAGCAACTGGCGACACATTCGAACAGATGAAACAGCAAGCGATTGATCTAGGAGCAAAAACTGCTTTTAGCGCTAAGGAGTCAGCTGCTGGAATGGAAAACTTAGCTTCTGCTGGATTTAGCGCACAAGAAATCATGAAAGCAATGCCGGGTCTTTTAGACTTAGCAGCTGTATCTGGAGGGGATGTGGCTCTAGCTTCTGAAAATACTGCTACTGCTTTGAGAGGATTTGGTTTAGAAGCAAGTGAAGCAGGACATGTCGCTGATGTATTTGCTCGTGCTGCTGCGGATACAAATGCTGAAGTTGGAGACATGGGAGAGGCATTGAAGTATGTTGCTCCTGTAGCCAATTCAATGGGTATTTCTTTGGAAGAAACTGCAGCAGCTATTGGTATTATGAGTGACGCAGGTATTAAGGGTTCTCAAGCAGGTACAACGTTGCGAGGAGCATTGTCTAGGTTAGCAAGGCCAACAAAGGCTATGCAAGATACAATGGATAATTTAGGTGTTTCGTTTTATGATGCTGACGGTAAAATGAAACCTTTAAAAACTCAAGTAGAATTACTTAAAAAAGCTTTTGAAGGCCTGACGCCTGAACAACAACAAAATGCTTTAGTAACACTATATGGGCAAGAATCATTATCAGGGATGATGGCTTTGATTGATAAAGGACCTGATTCATTGGGCAAATTAACAAAATCTCTGAAAGATTCTGATGGTGCAGCTGACGATATGGCTCGGACCATGCAAGATAATATGAATTCTTCCATCGAGCAAATGTTTGGAGCTTTTGAGTCAGCAGCTATTGTAATTCAAAAGATTCTAGCACCATCCATCAAAAAAGTAGCAGATGCCATATCCGGCTTAGTAGAAAAATTTGTAAGTGCTCCAGAATCAACTCAAAGATTAGTAGTGGCCATAGGAGCAATCGCTATTGCAATTGGGCCAGTATTGTATGCATTAGGAATGCTGGTTAAAGCGTTTCAAACCATGAAAGTGGGGTTAGGTGTATTAGGTAACGGAATCTCTTTGTTCAAGAAATTAGGTTCCGCCATAGGTTTTCTTACCAGTCCAGTCGGATTGGTTATAGCTGCGGTAGCACTACTCGTTGTAGGTTTCATCTATCTTTGGAATACGAGTGAAGATTTTAGAAACTTTTGGATTGGCTTATGGGAGGGAATCAAGTCTGCTGTAAGCTCAGCAGTAGAATGGATTCAGAATGCATGGAAATCTACAGGAGAATGGTTTAACAATTTATGGAAGTCCATTAAAGAAGGCGCAGACAATGTTTGGACTACAATTCAAGAAGCCCCTGGAAAAGCGGCAGATTGGATCAAGAATAAATGGACTGAAACAAAAGAGTTCTTTTCAAATTTATGGTCAAATATTGCAAACTCTGCTTCAGAGATGTGGAATAGTTTAAAAGAAGGTGTTGTCTCAGTTATTGATGATTTAGTTTCAAGTGCTGGTGAAAAATGGGAAGGGTTTAAAAATACTATATCTACTGCATGGAAAACAATTACAAGTAAAATCAAATCTGGTTTTGATTTTATACTAAAATATATTGGTCCATTTGTAAGTAGCTTTTCAGATGTGTTCTCTAATATAGTGAAAGCAATAACAAGTATATTTGCTGAGGTTAAAAACATAATAGTAAATGCTTGGGAAATCATTAAGTCTTTAATAGCTGCGCCGCTACTGTTTATTATAGATTTAATTACTGGTGACTTCGAACAAATGAAAGAGGATTTAGATCTAATCTGGAACACACTTGTCCAATCAGTGGTAAATATTTGGACATCTGTAAAAAATATATTTACGGAATATATCGGTGCAATAGTAAATAGTGCCGTTAGTTTATGGACTGGATTCATACAAAGTATTTCTAATATTTGGAATGAAGTAGTTTATCAAGCGACTATGATTTGGATTGATTTGAAACTATTTTTTACTAATTTATGGATTGATATTAAATACAGTGCAATTCAAATGTGGATAAATCTAAAATTCTCCATAATTCAAACTTGGATTGATACAAAATATGGTGCAATTGAACTTTGGAATAATCTAAAACAATGGTTTTTCCAAACGGTTAATAATATCGTGCAAACTCTTATAAAAAGTTGGAACAGCTTAAAGCAAGGAACAATCGACCTATTTAATAATACGATTCAAGGAGCGAAAGATTTATGGAATTCTTTCAAAGCTTGGTTTATTGATTTAGCTATCGGAACTAAGGATACCGTCATTCAAGGCTGGGAAAACCTAAAACAAGGTACTATAGATACTTTCAATAATTTAGTAAATGGCGCTCAAGAAGCGTGGAACAATTTAGTAAATGCTGTTAGTGACACAGTTAACAAAGTAACTGGCTGGTTTGACAATCTGAAAAATATTAACTTGTTAGAAGCCGGTAAAGCTATCATGAGTAGTTTGTTTGATGGGTTGAAAGAGAAGTGGAAAGGTGTTCAAGATTTTGTTGGAGGCATCGGTGATTGGATTCGTGAACACAAAGGACCTATCCAATACGATAGAAAGCTATTGATTCCAGCTGGTCAGGCTATTATGAACGGTCTGAATAAAGGACTGACAGGAGGATTCAATGACGTACAAAATACTGTTGGAAGTATGGCGGACTTTATCGCGGAACTTTTCAATGCAAATCCTGATGTAGATATAGCTGCAAATCTGAAAAATGCAAATAAAAACATTGGTGCACAAGTTGAACATAAAGTAAATATGGGCGGCTCTACTAAACCAGCTGTATTTAAATTCAATCTTGGAAGACAATCGTTTAGATTATTTTTGGACGATATTGCACAAGCTATGGGCGAAGGTGCAGACATTAATCTAGAATTTTAGGAGGGAATATTTTGGATCAGCGAGAAAATAAAATGTACTCATTCAAAGATACAACCATTAATCTCACTAGTTCTAAACGATTCCTTCCGACGTCTGCCATGATGTACGATGGAATGTATTTAGAAGATTTGATTGAGGGGTATCAAACACTCACGGTGGAAGGTAGAGAAATGCTTTCTGTAGAAGTTGAACAGCAAGATATACAAATTGGTTCAATCATTACAAATCAGAAAATACCTTCAAGAACACTAAAAATAACATACAAGTTGGAAGACAGAGATCCAGAAAAACTACAGTTTAAATTCAAAGAACTGTTGAATTATTTATACCGGAATGAAGACGTGGAAATTAGGTTTCATGATGAATTAGATTATTATTACTACGGTCGCTATACATCAACTGATACTGTTCCAGGAGACTCCAACTCGATTATTTCGAGTTTTAATGTATTCTGTGCGGATCCACTAAAGTATACGAAAGAATGTGTTAGTGATGGCTATATTGGAAATCCGATACAGTTTCCTATAACACCAAGAAAAATTGAAGTTACTTTATCCATGAATAATTCAATCAAAATTACAAACGGAGAACAAAATATCATGATTACTGATGCGGCAATAAAAACAGGAGACGTGTTGGTTTTTGATTTTTCCGATGAGCAGGTAACTGTAAACGGAGAAGATTGTACTTCTATGATTGATTTAGAAAGTGATTTTGAGAACTTTTATCTTAAGCAAGGTCAGAAGATAACTAGCAATAATGGGAAGCTTAAAATATTCTATAGGGGGGCGACAATTTGAGTGAGACAGTTTATTTCTTTGATCACTTGCAAAAACTTATTAAAAGAAAAAATACAAGAAGTTTGATTGAAGTCTCCCAAGAAAAAGAAATTAGTTCTGATAAGAGTGATCTAATGAAAGATACTCTTTACGTTACGACAAAATATGATAAAGAAATAGAGGATGCAAGATATATGGCGATTCGTGAAAACGAGTCGTCTTTTTCGTTGTATCGAATTACTAAAGTGAGCGACCCATCTGAAACATTAGAGTTTACAGGGTTAGGATTTGCAACGAATGAATTAGATGCTTACATCATCAAAGATATTAGACCGAGTGGGCAGCCCTTAAAAAATGTCCTTGATCGATTGATTGAATTTACTGAAGGAAATTGGCGCGTTGGTCACGTAGAAGCAATGTTACCAGCAGTAACTGCAACTTTTTACTATGTCTCTGTAAAAGAAGCGTTGAAAGAATTGCAAACCTTAGGTATGGAATTTGTCTTTAGGTGTTCTTTGAATTCTGATGGAATAAAGGATAAATGGATCGAAGTATATGAACAAATTGGTGAAGAATCGAATACACGTTTTGTATATGGTAGTAAAGCATTAACAGTTGTAAGAGAGATAGATCGAAGCTCAATCTCAACTTCAATGATAGGCCGCGGGCGAGGCGAAGAGGTTGGTGACGGATACGGTAGAAGAATTGAATTCACTGATGTTGAATGGAAAAAGTCGAATGGTGATCCTTTAGATAAACCTAAAGGCCAAAATTGGCTTGAAGATCCGGAAGCAACTCAAAAGTATGGGATACCACAAAAAGATGGCTCAATGAGAAAACGAGAAACCGTAGTAGTGTTTGATGATATAGATGATCCAACAGAATTACTTAAAAATACTTATTCAACCTTAATCGATTCTGCTAGACCGTTAGTACAATTCAAAGCTGAAGTCACTGGAGGAGACGTGATAGGAAATACAGTGACTATTCACAGATACGATAAAGGTTATCACTATAAAACTCGTATTTATAAAACTACATTCAATCGGCTTACCGGTCAAACGAATATCGAACTAGGGGATAATTTAACACAAGATGTTAGAAAACAAACGGCTTCTATTGTCAATAATATTAATAGTTTAGAATCTAGCAAAATGACATTTTACGAATCGACAGAAATTGGAAAATATCAAGATGACATTATGCGAGGCGCAGGAGATAATGGCGGTTCTATTTATTGGGTAAATGGAATTGAAGCTGGTGTTAGTGATAGTAGAGAAATCTATGAAACTGTTTATATGGATGGACCTAACATTCCTAGATCACGCTTTTTTATGGTCCAAAATAACTCAGGAATATCTTTCAAACAGTGTAAAAAAGGTGAATGGCAAACAATCCAAGATGTACACAATGGCGATAGCACGACCGCGTGGACGTTGGATGGAACTTTCAATGCTAATTTTATTAAAGCAGGAATTCTTTCAGGTATTCTCGTGCAAGGGGTAGCTTTAAAGACATTGGATGATAAAGATTTCCAATTAGTGGCAGAAGGAGGGGAACTTTCTTTTGAAAAACAAGTCAAGTCTACTGGACTAGATGATGTACATGGAGAACGCTTGGGCTCAATTGTATCTACTTATGGTTCTAAAGGGATTAACGGCTTTGCTGTCTGGAAAGAGCCAAACTATATTTTTTCCATTAATGCTGGGGACGGCGGCGATCGAGGAAATCCTGTTTTTCAAATTCCAGCAGATGTTACTGCTGATAAGCGCAAATATAATCTTTACGGTGATGGTAAATTTTCAAAAGGGAATATAACCATGGATGGCCGTCTAGATGTCAAAGAATTATATGTGAATGGCGTTAAAATCGATACAAACGGTGGAGGCAATAATGGAGGAGACAATACTGGAGGAAACGATAACGGTTGGAATGGACAATATCCACCAGAAGTAACTACTGATCGGGATAAACGTTATTGGCAGATTTGGGCAATGGCAATAGGTGCTGGCTTTACTAAACAAGCTGCTGCAGCCTTACTTGGCAATGCACAAGGAGAATCGGATGCTAATCCAACCGCTGATGAGGGTAATGGCGCGCCTGGGTTCGGTTATGGTGTATGGCAATGGACGGATTCTTCTGGCGCAACTAGCGGACGTGTCTACATGATCAATTTAATGACAAAGGCTGGCATCAATGATGATCCAGACACGATCACGGCGCAGTTCAAATTGTTGATGTGGCATGCGCCGAATGGTCAATGGATCGCAACTAGTGCTTATCCTTACACATGGACACAATTCATGAATCTGACCGATATCAACACAGCAGCACAAGCATTCGTGGCTAACTTTGAACGTCCACGTGATCCACATCCAGAACGGACGACATGGGCACAAGAATGGTATGACAAGTTCAAAAATTTAGAAATTCCTGCATCGAAAGGGTATATAAAACCAATTGCGGATCCAATCACAGTGACGAGCGAATTTGGCTGGCGCACTTCTCCAATTACAGGCGCGCAAGAATTTCATAACGGTATTGACCTTGTAAATGGAAATCCTAATACACCAATTTTTGCATCAGCAGATGGTGAAGTGATCGTTGCAGGGGATGCCAACTATTATGACTGGTATGGAAATTGGACAGTGATCAAACATGCTGATGGAATGTATACAGGCTATGCACATCAAAGCCGTGTGGATGTTTCAAAAGGTCAAAAAGTAACTGCAGGTCAGCAAATTGGACTAATGGGGACAACAGGACCATCCACTGGAGAACATCTTCATTTCCAATTTATGGATGAATTTTATCCATCCTCTTCTGGTCATTTCCATAATGCAAGAGATTACATTGATTTTTAAGGAGGTAAGAAAGTGCCTAAACATAAAATAATTTTAAGTACGACAGAGCCAAATAATAATATTCCGCTTATTCGTATCATTCAAGATGATAAAAACAGCCAAATTTTCGAGGCTGAAATAGTTGAAGAAGGACAACTTTTAGATTTTGATAATAAAGTTGTCTTTTTTAACGCACAAATTGGTCCTTATAAAGTGCGAGATAAGGTAGAATCCGTTGACTATGCTAATAGTCGCGTTTCTTATACACTGATCGATGCGTTTCTACAAAAGGTCGGAGAATTCGAAGCGTGGTTCAGTTTTGCCGACAGCGAAGAACCGGAATCTGATTTATTTAGTACGATGCGTTTCAATTATCGTGTGCTTCCTGGTATACGCAAAAACATTTGGGAAGGAAATTACTTTTGGGATTTACAAGAGTTAGTCGAGTACTACAAGAGGTACAAAACTTTGATTGCAGGGATTGTGGATAATAAAGATTTTAGCGACTTGATTGATAAAATTGCGGAGATTGATGGACGTACCAATCGATTAGATAATTTTGCAACAGCTACGAAAACTGAAGCAGAACAAGGAATGGCTGCCGACAAATTTATGACGCCACAACGAGTAACTCAGCAAACAGATGCAAGATTAGCAACTGATGAGGAAGCAAAGCTCGGAGTTAATAACACAAAATTAATGACTCCGGAAACGACCAAAGCTTTCTACGATTCGAATATGGTAACTAAGCATTATCCAGTTACTAACCTGTCAGAATGTAAATGGGGGGATATTTATTTGACTCGGATAGGAGACACGGTGAGCATGAATGCCTCTGTTGGAACGCTAGATAATGCGAAAGCTGCAAATAATGCGATTTTTACACCAACTACGTTTCCAGAAGGATTTCGTCCAACAACGAATACAGGTGTAGTGAACTATGTGCCAGCAATGTTTGATACTTATTTCGGAAGCGTTACGACAGGTGGAACATTAAAATTAAAAGTAGCGATGGATGGAAGTCATGCTCACAATATCACTGGAACTTGGACAACAGCCGATGAATTTCCCAGATGAAGCCGGGGAGACGTTGCCTCGGCTGTATTTCGTGAAAGCACTAGAACAACTCAAAGCAAAAATAAATCCTAGTGCTTTTAATTTAGGGATTGTAACAGATTCACATTTCGATGAGGGGACTTGGCGGACTCAAGCTTACCGCTCATTAAAAAATTTGAATAATATTCTGTACATTCAGAATGATTTGGATGCTATCGCTGCTTTAGGCGACAACGTGGATAGCGAACACAAAGACAAATCAATCAATATTCGCAATTTAGAACGTTATTGTGAGCGATTCTCGCAAGGTAGCAACTCAAATAAATTTATTGTCAGAGGAAATCACGATGCGGGTACTCTTATTTGGGATACAACTAATGAAGGAAATAAAGTATTTGAAAAAGATATTTTAACAGGAGCAGAGCAGTTAGCTATTTTCAAAAAATATCTAGATCAAAATGGGAAAGTTTACGACACAGAAGGACAGTACCACTATAAAGATTTTCATGAGAAGAAGATTCGTCTGGTAATCATTGATACATTAGATAATTCGATGGCAACTAATGCAAATGGAACACTAAAGTATACAGATCAGTGGATACACGGTTTGCGCGAACAGCAGTTGAAGTGGATTTCAGAAAAGGCACTAGGAACATTACCAGAAGATTATCATGTCATTATGGCGACACATGTGCCTGTACAACCCGACGGTATTGAACCTGGTGAAATCAAAAATGGCGACTTACTTAAACAACTCATTTCTGCGTTCGTTTCAAAAACGAGTACAACGCTAGTTTCAGCATTAGAAGACTATACTGTAAATTTGTCAGTTGATTTCTCAAATCGCAATGAAAGCAATTTTATTGGTTTTTTTGCAGGACACAGACATGCAGAATACTTCTATACACCAGATCAAATGGGTGGTTTTTATTCAACGGTACTTGATTGTGCATTTGTGCGTGATGATAGTAAAATCGGCACGGTCCAAGAAGATGCTTTTGTTGTAGTTAGCGTAGACACGGAGAATAGAAAGGTGACCATGCTTGGATTTGGGAGAGAATCAAGCCGTGAGTACAGTTACTAAGGAGGGAGCAAATGAATAGAAAGACGGGAGAAATTGTAGTACCGACAGAACCAGTCAGCCGAGCTACAAAAATCACTGGATTTACGTTTAAGTCTTACGACAAGAGCGCTGGTGTATTACAGTTTCAAATTAAAAATCAAGACGGAAGTCCAACCGATTTAATCGATGCGACTGTTCGTCTTTTTATGTACATCTATCAAGGGGAAGAAAAAAAGGAGTTCCCAATTTTTGATAACCAGATTATTACTGAAAGCTACATGCAAGGCGTTGTAAAATATCCGATTCCTGACATGTTACTTTCTTATGAGGGGAAAGTTGATGCCAATGTTTACATCGATTTTCCAGATGGCAGTCATACCGACAATTTGGCATTTACCTTTAATATTGAGAAATCTATCATTGATGGCGATGTTCAATTGAATGGAGAATATTATTTTAAGGACTTTCAACAACTGCTTGATGGGGTCAAGCAAGAGGCGACAGATGCTGTTAACGCAGCATTAACAAATGTGGATTCTACAATTGAAAAGGCAAACCATCAAATAAATGAATTTGTAGAGGGAGCCACAAAAGCAATTGATCAAACTGTTGACGAGGTGACAGAGCAACTACAAGACACACAAACTAAGATTGATACCGTTTCTCAAAACGTTACATCGGCACAAAACAATCTTAAAGCAGTTGAAGACAAGATGAATCAAACCAATCAGCAAATCAGCGACCTCGGCAAGCTGAAAAAGATGTACAGTAACAGCATCGACTTCGGGGGCTATGATTATAGTGGAAACCCAAATTTAATGCGTGTAATTAAAGCTTCTGAATTTAGGAAACAGGGCGATAGTGACGTCTTAATATCAGACGTAGGACACAATAGTATACGTTTAACTTCTCAAACGGTCAACCATCTTTGGACGTATACTGAAACTGACATGCCTAGTTTAGTTAGTGGTAAAACGTATACTATAAGCGCAAAAGTTAAAATAGAGGAAGGTACAACTGGTAACATTGACCAGATAACAGTATCTTATCGCAAATCTAACGGTGGTACAATATTACTTGCTGCTATCAGTGACGGAGCAGTAGTAGGTAAAGAAATAATAATAAAGGGTACATCAACTGTTAATTATGAAATCGCAGAATTATCAAGGTTTTATTTAGACATTGAGGCAGGCGGTGATATAAACGGTAGTGTGATTGTTAGCGATGTTAAGATTGAATACGGCTCAACAGCCACACCATATCAGCCTAACTTACTTGATGCACCATATTATTTGAGTAAAATTTCATTGGGAGAGAATATTGCTGACCCTACAAAAACATTTCCCATTAAAAGTAGCGTTTCAACGTTATATCAAGGTAATATGACAGAGCCTTTTGCTGTAGGAGAAACTTATACAATTACGTTAAAGGGAACAAAACCATCAACTCAACGCTTTAGAGTTTTCAATCCAGGCGTTGCTGGTTATGGCAACTTGTCACCTGTGGAAGGTCTAACAGATGTGTGGTCATTAACTTTTACACCAAATGAAGTAAGTACTGGCCCTAAAGTACTTCAAATAGTTCAAACACCAAGTGAAAGTGTTGGCGCATGCCAAATTGACTGGCTCAAGATCGAAAAAGGCAACACCCGAACCCCTAATATTAGTCAGTTTAAATATTTCGGTGAAGGATTGAAAGACAGCAATGATCCGAATGATTACAGTTGGGATATAACACCAGAATATGCTGAAAAAAGCTTGAATGATTCGGTAAGCTTAACCGAACCTGAGACTATTTTAGGGCTTAAGAACTTCGCAGAAGGTTTACAATCAAGTGGAGTCAACGTGGCAGTTGAATATGCTAAAGCCATAGACACCGATAAATATACCAAGCATGGGGCAATCTATTTGGGCGGTTGTGCATGGTTGGCTTGGGAAACTCTAACGTTCCAGAAAACAGAGGGATATGCAAAAGGCAGTTATATTCGGTTGGGAGCAGATGGCAATGCCTCGTTTACTTACAGCGACGTTCCGAATATTTTTGGTGGGTATCTTTGGCTAGGGGGAGTATGTCAGCCTGACTATACGGATGGTGGATTTGGTTCTTATCATATAACTGTAGAAAATAATTTTGGTGACGCACGTAAGCCGATTGTGCGATTCATCGATTCACCAACAACGCCAGTTAAAAAATTAGCTGTTCGAGGATTTGCTTTGGTTTTTGCGCCAGCACCAACAGAAAATAGTCAAGTGAAGGAGTGAAATAAATGAAAAACATTTGGAAATACGGACGTACTGGTGGAGAGTACGCAGGAAAAGTATTGGACGACATGCTTGTGTCCGTTCCCTACACGGATCAGCCACCGCTTGAAGGGATTCGTGCTGATGGCGAACCGCTAACGATTGCTGATCAGATGTTTGATCCTAAATTGAACCAATGGATTGTTTTAGTGAATGTACTAGATCACAACGATTTAAACAATCTCAAAGCGATGTATGAGTCGTTAGAAAATGAGAACGGCGATTTAAAACAGCTCAACGCCAAACTCATGCTAAACAATGTAGCAATTAAACAGGAAAATACTGCATTGAAAGAAAAAGCGGATAGTTTAGCACAAATCAATTCAAAAATGATGCTTACTTCGTTCCAAAATAGCAAGGACATTGAAGAAATTAAAAAGCAACTAAATCCAGCTTCAAAGGGAGGTGAGTAGTATGTTTAGTTTTAGCGATATAAAAATGATGTATGATTGGGGCTGTTTTACTGACGATCAAGTTCGTCTATTCGTTCCACTATGCATTACAGACGAAGAAGCAGATAAAATCATTAGCAAAGAAGAGAGCGCATCTTAAGTGATGCGTTTTTTTGTTGGAAAGTTGGTGGAACATGAAAGAAGAAGCGCTCCAAGACGTTGTGGAGAGATTAGTAAGAATTGAAACAAAATTAGACAACTACGAATCACTTAGAGAAAAGGCTGATAGTGCAAAAGATTTGGCAGATAAAGCCTATTCAATAGCACTAAACAATGCAGAAGACATCAAGGAAATGAAGAACAATAATAAATGGGCTTGGGGCTATATGATTGGCTTAGGCATTACAATCATTGGCTATTTCTTGACTAAATTGTAAAGGAGGTGAGAAGAAATGATTTTACCAGATAAGTATTATCAAATCATTAAATGGACGGTTTTAACAGTTTTACCAGCTGCATCTGTTTTAGTAGCCACGTTAGGAAAAGCCTATGGATGGAATGGAACAGATATGACAGTACTCACTATCAATGCAGCAGCAACATTTTTAGGCGTTATCACTGGTGTGTCGGCTTATAATTTAAAAAAATAGGAGGAAACAAATGAAGAAGAAAATTACTATTACTGCGATGAGCCTGTTAACGGCTCTTTTTTTATTGCCAATTAATGGGTTTGCTTACACGATCAACGATGAGTTCGCTTTAGGTGTAAATGAAGGTAGCTCTCAAGTAGCTAATAATCGGTACATCCTATTGCATGAAACAGCAAACGAGACTGCTACAGGTCGAAATGAAGCGCAGTATATGCAACGTTCATGGACTAGTGCTTACACTGCTTACATTGTGGGAGACGGCGGAATTGTTTATCAAGTCGGTCAACCTGGTTATGTGCAGTATGGCGCTGGTTCATATGCTAATGCCAACAGTTCTGTGCAGATTGAGTTACAACACACACATGATAAAGCAACGTTTGAGAAAAACTACAAGGCATACGTTGAATTGGCTAGAGATTCAGCAATAAAATATGGTATTCCATTAACATTAGACACTCCTTATAACCAACCAGGAATCAAATCGCATTTATGGGTAACTCAAAACATTTGGGGCGATCATACTGATCCGTATGGATACTTATCAGAAATGGGCGTAAGTAAAGAAAAATTAGCATATGATTTAGCTCATGGATTTACCGATGAAAATCCAACGACTTCAGATGATAAACCAGTCATTGATCCAACTAGAACAGGTGCAGCAAACCCTACACTTACAGATGGAACAAATTACGCCCACATTGATCAGTTCGGAGAAATCGAAAACGCAAACTTGCATGTAGCTGGATGGCACATCGCTAACTATAAATACGAGTATATTTTCATTATGGACTACAATACTGGGAAAGAATTAGCTCGAGTAAGAGCTGATGGAATTTATAGACCAGACGTAAATCAAACCTATGGCACTTATGGAAATGTTGGTTATCATGTATCGTTCAATATGCGTAACTTCCCTAATAAGAAAGTATACGTCATGATGCGGGCAACAAATGATCCAGAGGGAAACACTAAAGGCGGTGCGCAAGATTTCCATGACAAACGTTGGTATTTAAATATTCCTAAACGATAAAAATAGCTCCTCGTTGAGGGGCGGTACATATTGTGATAACCCAAAGGTTTATTGATTGGTTCGAATGTTATTAAAAAATAAAATACAAAAAAACATACCCGAATTTCATACCCGAAAAATAAAAAATGTCATCACGTACATCTTTTTCGAAACTACCGAAGTAGCCAAAGATGTACTGATGACGTGGGTTTGGCACCCAATGGGCCGTGAGGGGCTCGAACCCGCGACCCGCTGATTAAGAGTCAGCTGCTCTACCAACTGAGCTAACGGCCCATACAAAAAGTACTTAATAATAGTAGCACTAAGAATTTTAAAATGCAAGACTACATTTAAAGAAAATCAGAAAAATCTTTACTTCCTTATAGGAAATCATTCATAGATTATTCACATTTGCTCGTTATTATATAAGCATACCAACAAACAAAGTTCTTGCAAGAGAACAAACCCTAACACTTTTTTCATTTTTTACTCCTTTCCCGCCGTCTCCCCGGCGGGTCTCCTGTTCTTAACGATAAAAGACAAGAAGGCTTGGCCTTCTTGTTTTTTTGCTTTTATAAAATTCCATTAATTAAATCATCTAGTTCAAATAACTAGATTGAATGTTTATGGTAACTTTGGTATCATGTTAATGAAATGAAAAAAGGAGCGATTACGATGGAAAAAATGCGTCAGCAATTAATGGAGTGGGGAAAAGAACTGGAAACATTCCGTCTGCCTCACTGGGAAGAGCTCCCCGACCTAGAACTTTATATGGATCAAGTCAGAACGTTAGTTGATCGTTATCTTTCACCTGTGATACAAGGAGAAAAGCATCCATTGCTAACCTCCTCTATGGTAAACAACTACGTTAAACTGGGTTTGATACCAGCACCAGTTAAAAAAAGATACAACAAAGAACATGTAGCATTTTTACTTGCAATCACTACATTGAAACAAGTATTGACTATTCCTGAAATCAAAGAAGGAATATTGTTCCAAGGAAAAACAGTGGGGATTCGTGAAGCTTATAATCTATTCTGTGATGAACAAGAAGCAGCTGTATGGATGGTCAGCCAATTAGCACAAGGCAAATCCCATCCCCAAAAATTCGATCAGGCGACCCCTGTAGAATATATTGCTGTAAGAGCAGCAACTTTATCGTTTGCAATGAAACTTCTTGCGGAAAAAACGATTGTTCTAGAAACCGAATACTTAAAAGAGGAGAAAACAAATGAAAAATGATAAAATCGCGATTTTAGTAGATTCTGGTACGGACGTGCCAGAAGAATTGATAAAAAAATATGAGATGTACATGATTCCTTTGAAAATTATTTATAAAGATCAGGTATATACAGATAAAATAGATATTACACCTGAAGAAATCTATCAACGTTTGCCAGAGGAAATTCCAGGTACATCTTTGCCTGATGGTGAGTCGATCACAGAAATCTTTGAGCAAATCAAAAAAGATGGTTATGAAAAAGTACTTGCGGTAACGATTTCCAGCGGATTGAGCGGGACGTATAACGTGGTTCGTTTGATTGCAGAACAGCAAGAAGAACTAGAAGCGTATGTACTAGATACGAAAAATATCGGTATTGGTGCGGGTTTTTCTGCAATACAAGCAGCGAAATGGCTAGAAGACGGTGTCGAGTGGAATCAGCTGATCAGTAATTTGAATGAATTAGTCGAAAGAACAAAAGTTTTCTTTAATGTTGCGACATTGGAATATCTCCAAAAAGGTGGACGGATTGGTTTGGTTGCTTCTATTTTAGGAACCGCTTTAAAGCTTAACCCAATCATCTCCTGTAATGATGAAGGAATCTATTACACAGTAGGAAAAGCTAGAGGGCGTAAAAAAAGTTTGGATAAGACGGTTGCTTATGTCAAAGAAAAAATCGGCAATGCTAAGGTTTTTAACTTAGCCGTTGCCCACGGTGATGCGAAAGAAGAAGCGATTGAAATGGAAGCGAGGCTCAAAAGAGAGTTCCCGCAAGCAAACCAAATCTACTTTGGTCAAATTTCTCCGGCATTAGTAGTCCATACTGGTCCGGGATTATTAGGTGTCGGCGTCCAAGCTTTAGAAGGATAAATCAAAAAAAGGAAGACAATGAGGTGAAAATCAGTGTTTTCCTTTTTTTATTGAAGTTAGAACAAAAAAAGAAAGTATTTTGCACTCCCATGTTAATTTTCTCTTTTGTTTTATAGGCAAAGATGAAACAAAACCAGAAATACGGTATAATGAAAAGGTGTGACAATAATATATAAGAGGTGGCTCTTTATGAAAAAAGTTTTAGTTGTCGATGATGAGAAGCCGATTTCGGATATCGTCAAATTCAATTTAGCCAAAGAAGGCTATGATGTTTATACTGCATATGATGGGGAAGAAGCCTTGGAAAAAGTTGCTGAGTTAGAACCTGATTTGATTTTACTTGATTTGATGCTACCTAAAATGGACGGCTTAGAAGTGGCTCGTGAGGTACGCAAAACGTATGACATGCCAATCATTATGGTAACAGCCAAAGATTCTGAAATTGATAAAGTCCTAGGCTTAGAATTAGGCGCGGATGACTACGTGACTAAGCCATTTTCCAATCGAGAATTAGTGGCAAGGGTCAAAGCGAATCTTCGTCGTGGTGCCACGGCTACGAGGGAACCAGAAGATGCAGCTCCTGCGGAATTGACGATTGGTGATTTGACCATCCATCCAGAAGCTTACATGGTGACGAAACGAGGAGAAACAATCGAGTTGACACATCGTGAATTCGAACTACTCTTTTACTTGGCGAAGCACCTTGGGCAAGTGATGACAAGAGAACATTTATTACAAACGGTTTGGGGCTATGATTATTTTGGAGATGTACGAACAGTGGATGTAACTGTACGTCGGTTGCGCGAGAAGATCGAAGATAATCCAAGCCATCCAAATTATTTAGTGACACGTCGTGGTGTCGGTTACTATTTGCGTAACCCAGAACAGGAGTAATTGGATGAAAAGAAAAGTCCGCTTTTTTCGATCAGTCAATTTTAAGATCGCTATTACTTTTATTTTGATTTTATTGATCTCAATCGAAATTATTGGCGCCTATTTTATACGTGGATTGGAACGTTCCACGATCAATACATTTATTAAAGATATGAATCAAACGGTGGAATCATTAGCGACGACAATCAGTCCGGAATTAAATCGCAAAGATAACGTAGATGACGAAGAGGTAAATGCGAATATCAAGAGATTCATTGAAAACAGTGCGACTAGTGATATCATCGAAATACGGGTCGTTGACGAAAAAGGGATCATCCGAGGAACAACTGATGTCAATGAACAAAGCGCTGTGGGAAAGAAAAATGATTATGTCGATATCAATGATTTCACAACTAAACGGTATGTTGCTTTAGATAACGACGATAAACGGGTGAATATCAATGTTCAACCGATCCTGTCCCCGACCGGCGATGCCGTTATCGGGGCTCTTTACGTCAAAAGTAATATCGAACAAAAATATTCGGAGATCAATAATACAGCAGTCATTTTCTTTACTGCCTCACTGATTGCTGCGTTTATCTCAATGATCGTCTCCGTTTTAGTTGCTCGTTCGATTACTCAGCCAATCGGTGAAATGAGAGAACAAGCCATTCGAATCGCCAGAGGAGACTACAGCCGGAAAGTCAAAGTGCATGGACAAGATGAACTAGGGCAGTTGGCTGATACCTTCAATCAGTTAGCTGAACGTATCGAAGAAGCTCAAGATACAATGGAAGCTGAACGCAATCGGTTGGATAGCGTGCTGTCTCATATGACAGACGGCGTCATCGCGACAGACCGCAGGGGGAAAGTCATTACGATCAATGATATGGCTGTTTCCTTGCTAGATGTCAAGAATGAGGAAGCAATTGGACAATCGATTTTGACACTTTTGGATATCGAAGAAGAATATACCTTGCGGAAATTATTAGAAGATCCAAACGAAATGGTACTTGACCGTTCAACCAGTACATTGGAGAGCGATCAGATGATCTTACGAGTAGACTTTTCCATGATCCGTCGCGAATCAGGTTTTATCAGCGGATTAGTAGCTGTCTTGCATGATGTGACAGAACAAGAAAAAACAGAACGGGAACGCCGTGAATTCGTTTCTAATGTTTCCCATGAGCTTCGTACACCACTGACAAGCATGCGCAGTTATATCGAAGCATTGAGCGAAGGTGCATGGAAAGACGAAGAAGTAGCACCAAATTTTTTGAAAGTAACATTGGATGAAACAGATCGGATGATTCGAATGATCAATGATCTCCTGAATCTATCTCGCATGGATACAGGAAATACCCAGCTTCAATTAGAGTATGTCAATTTTAACGAGTTAGTGAATTTTGTTCTTGACCGTTTTGATATGATGGTGGGAAACCAAGAAAAAAATTATAAGATCCGTCGCGAATTCACACAAAGAGATCTTTGGGTCGAAGTAGATACAGATAAAATCATCCAAGTAGTCGATAATATCATGAATAACGCGATCAAGTATTCACCAGATGGGGGAACGATCACCTGTCGCTTATTAGAAACGCATAATAACGTGATTTTAAGTATTACCGACCAAGGATTGGGGATTCCTAAAAAAGATCTGAACCGAGTGTTCGAACGATTTTATCGAGTAGATAAAGCACGTGCTAGAGCACAAGGTGGGACAGGACTTGGATTAGCTATTTCTAGAGAAGTAATCAAGGCGCACCGAGGCGCGATTTGGGCAGAGAGCAAGGAAGGAAAAGGATCGACTTTTTATATCTCGCTGCCATACGAACCTTATGAGGAGGAATGGTGGGAATGAGAATTTCTGAAAAAGTCGTTCGCGTAGGACTTATTTTGATGGTTGCATTAAGTTTATATTTCTCTTATGCCATCTGGCTGAGTCCAGCAGGGAAAAGTTCGATCAGCGTCGATGAGACAAACACTCAAATGATCGAGTCTCAAAGCAATCGGAAAACTTCTGAAGTTTTTCTTCCGCTTCATGTCACGTGGCACCATTCGGGAACGATCCAAGAAACCAACAGTGAAAATCTCGTGTACCGATTGCAATTGATCATCGATAAAGCAAGATTCGGGAAACTTTCTGAAGTCGTTTCGGGAGATGAATCACAATTCGAACAAGTGAAAAACCTGACATCTGGTTTCGAGTTGGCCTATAATGCGCCTTTTTTGCTAAGAGAATATAAGGAAGCATTTGATTTAGATGTAGACGTCTCGAATTTGGCAAAAGAAAGCGAAAATATGTATTTTACTAGAATACAATTCGATCAAGAAAACAAAAAAATCCGATTTTTGAATTATTCGAACCACCTTGTATATGAAGCGAATATTTCGTTGAATTGGGAGGATATCAACAAAGAATTAACAGCAAACGACACGAAATGGACAGAAATGTCAACAGAACCGTCGACGATCGACACCCAATATGCTACGAAACATTCAATCAAGTTGAAAAAGTACAGCTATATCCTTTCGCAGCAACCCTATACACTTTTTAGAAATGCTTTTTTCCAGAAACCAGATAGCGTGAAGAATAATGATGAAAGCAATGAATTGATTTTTTACGGTGGGAATGAAACGATGTCTATCCATTCGGAAACGCAAGTAGTTGATTTTCGAGGAGAGCTGCCAGAGAAAAAAGAAAATGCTAGTGTATTTTCTGAAAGTTTTCCCTATATTAGCAAATTAGGCAGTTCTTTAGGGAATCTTAGATATTTTGACCGCAGTGACAATACCATCGATTACCGGATCTTCGTGGAAGGCTTCCCGGTTTTTGGGACGGACAGCAGAGGACAGATCGGTGTGGAAGTTGGCGGTGAAACGAACGGTTCGGTGCAAGTGAATATTCAAACCAGTTTGAATACGATTCAAGTACCGATACCTTCAGATGAAGAAGTAGAACTTGCAAGTACGAATGAAATCATCCAGCAGCTGGAAGCTAAGGGAGCAGATAGCAACAAGATTGGTTCAGTAATCGTTGGCTATACATGGCAAAATGTTAAAGAAACGAATCGCGTCGTTGATCTCTTACCTGAATGGTATGTGAAATATGAAGATAACTGGTATTCAGCTAACGACCTTCTGGAAAAATTACCTGGATTGGAGGCGAATTAATTGGATTTTAAAAAAATCGAATGGATATTTTTCGTCGCTTTTTTAGGGTTGAATGTGTTTTTATTCAGCAGTTATCATGATGCGGTATACCAAGAAAACAATGTTATTCGTTCTGATCAGACTGAATCCATCCAACAACGTCTGGCTAGTGACGATATCACTTATACGGGGAAGATTTCTTCTGAGAGCAAGCAAGGCTATTATCTTAGCGCGGAACAGACCAATCTTAGCACTTCATTAGCAAATTATCGCAAGGCTGGTAAAAGCGGATTGTTGGAAAGTGGCGTGTTTTTAGACGGCGATGTTTTGACAAAATCCTTATCCAGCTCAGAATCTGAAAAGAACGTGATTGATCCAGATAAGATCAGCAGTTCTTTGGAAGATTTTTTAGCTAACAAAGACAATATTTTGTTCGGTAATGAGTATGTGTATACGAAAAACTTTTCTCATTTAGAAGAAGAACCACTAGAAATCCAAGCAAGCCAAGAGTATGAAGGTATTCCGTTCAATGATGATACAGCAAAAATCGTTCTTTCTTTAGAAAAAAACGATAACGATTATAGTATCACGAAATACATGCAGACGCATTTATCTGATATCGAGCAGCTGCGTGAAAAGACGGAACTGTATACAGAAGAGGAAGCAATCAATACATTGTACATCAATAACAAAATACCAAGAGGATCAAAAATCTTATGGCGTCAACTAGCTTATTCCTGTATTCTGAAAGTCCGGGAAAAAAATGTGTATGTTCCTGTTTGGCATGTAGCGATCGAAACAAGTGATAAAGTGGTTCAAATCGAGAGTGTCAACGCTTTCAGCAATACGATCGTGACAAACAACACTGTACCAAAAGTGGAAGATCAATAAAAAAGCGAGTATAATGAAAAAAGTTTACAAAGTAAGAAGGGAAGTAGGAGTCAAATGGCTGAAGAAAAACCAGCTTTTAAAATCAGTATCCTAGCAAGTGGAAGTTCGGGTAATTCACTTTATATCGAAAGTGAAAAAAAACGGCTTTTGGTCGATGCAGGACTTAGCGGTAAAAAAATCACTTCCTTGATGGCTCAAATTGATCGGACACCGGACCAATTAGATGGAATACTTGTGACGCATGAACATCGAGACCATATACATGGTGTGGGTGTCTTGGCTCGTAAGTATCATTTGGATGTTTTTGCCAATCAGCAGACTTGGGAAGCGATGGAGCCGCTGATTGGGAATGTACCAGTGGAACAAAAACATCTATTTGAGATGGGAAAAGTAAGAACATTCGGCGATATCGATATTGAGAGTTTCGGCGTCTCCCATGACGCAGCAGCTCCGCAATTTTATCGTTTCCATAAAGAAAACCGTTCATTCGTCATGTTGACGGATACCGGATACTGCAGTGATTACATGCGAGGTGTCATTGAAAATGCCGATGGTTATTTGATGGAAAGTAACCATGATCTTGAGATGTTACGCATGGGACCCTATCCGTGGAATCTAAAACAGCGTATTTTAGGAGATAGAGGGCATCTTTCCAACGAAGATGGTGCACTTGTCATGACTGATGTGATCGGTAATCGGACCAAACGGATCTATCTTGGTCATCTTAGCAAGGAAAACAATATGAAAGAACTTGCTCATTTAACGATGGAAAATGTTTTGAAAGAAAAAGATTTTGGCGTTGGACATGATTTTGAAATCTATGACACAGATCCAGATGAAGCAACTGAGCTATTTTCAATTTAAATAGTTCAGTCAATAAAAAAATAAAAACAGAAGATAAAATCAATTAGTGTTGGTTTTATCTTCTGTTTTTATTTTTCAGAACATTGACAAAACAACCGTGTTATCGGCTGACTACACTGATATGCTGTTTTTCATGTTGTTTATCCAGTATCTCATCTACTAATGCAATCGCGTAATCTGCCATGCTGATCGTACTGTCGCCAGCAGCGTTTCTTTGTAGATAATCATCACTTAATAAATAAGTGCCTGTACGCTTGCCGTGTGGATCAAATAAAGAAGCTGGACTGATATAAGTCCACTGTAGATTTTTAGATTGTTTCAATTTTAGCAATCCTTCGTACATATTGAAAGCTGTTGGATAGAAGGGTGCATTTTTAGGTACTTGGTCAATCATACGAGTCGTCTTTTCTGTATCCAAGAATAACGAAGAGGCACCCCCAACGACGATTAAGCGTGTATCGGTTCCTTCAAGTATCTCAATCAAATGGGACAAAGAAGTTTGATGCATTTCTTCTTTTCCTTTAGGAGCGTTGAAAGCATCAACGACAACATCAAAAGATACAAGGTCAGTAGCTGTCAACTCAAATAAATCCTTTTGTATAAACGGAACATCTGATGGTAATTTTTCTGGATGACGCACGATTGCCGTCACATCTAACTCTCTGGACAATGCTTCGTCTAAAATAAATGAACCTGCATGACCAGTAGCGCCAATGATTGCGATTTTCATAAAAAACCTCCTTTTTTATTCCTGTCCATTGTAAGCAGTTACTGGATATTCGTCAAAGAATCCGTTTTTTGAAAAGCTTAGTGCGCATTCCTTTCATGGTTCGTGTTCATTAGGTATAGTTAAATTAAGAAAACTAGTTAATCAAATAGAAGATGAAGGAGATAAGAAATGAAAGAGTGGTTAGATCGTGCCTTTTTACCAATGATAACATCTGTTGTGAATCTTAGACCCTTAACTGCTTTGCGTAATGGAATGACTTATACGATCCCGATAATTATAGCTGGCTCGCTGTTTTTCTTATTTGCTCATTTTCCTGTAGATTACATCGCTCAGTGGATAGACAAAACAGGATTTTCTATGTATTTTACACAAGTATACCAGGCTACGTTTGACGTGATAGCCTTTTGGATCGTTTTTGCTATTGCGTATGCTTATGCAAAAGAAGAAAACATCGATCGCTTGCCAGTCGGCATGACAGCCTTGTCTGCTTACCTACTACTTATTCAGCCACTTAATGTTCAGGGAGAGATAGATAATATCTGGACAGGCGGTGAAGGGATACTAGGAGCAGTTGCAACCGGGCTCCTCATCGGATGGGGCTATGCACGTTTAGCAAGATTTGCGAAAGGGTGGAGGCAAAGAGGGAAGATTCCTGAAAATGTTTGGCAGTCTTTTACTTCATTGATTCCAATACTTGCTATAGTCATTTTTACGCTTATAGGTTCAGCTGTTTTTCAACAGTTGTTCGGGATGACTGTTATTCAAGGAATATGGACGTACGTCCAGCTTCCGATCCAATCGTTGATAGACACGTTATTCGGTGTGCTTTTATTAGGTTTTTTTGTCCCGTTTTTATGGCTATTTGGTCTTCATGGATCTGCGATGGTCAATGGGTTGGTTAGTCCGATCTTACAAGCAAACTCATTAGCAAATGCAGAAATCTTAGCCTCTGGAAAAGAATTGACTGTGGCAAATGGCGGGCATATCGTTACTCAGCAATTTCTTGATCAATTCATGACTGTTACCGGAGCAGGTTTGACGTTAGGGGCTGTATTTTTTATGATGTTTTTTGCGAAATCGAGGAAATACCGAGAATTAGGAAAACTTTCTCTTTTACCAGCCTTTTTCAATATCAATGAATCGATTATTTTTTCCACACCGATTGTGATGAACCCGATGATGGCTGTTCCTTTTATTTTCGCGCCGATCCTCTCAGGATTGATTACCTATTCCGCTTTATATTTTGGATTTGTTCCTTTATTTACAGCGGTCCAAGTTCCTTGGACAACACCGCCGATCCTCTCGGGTTTTTTAGTAGGCGGAGTGCCTGCAGCGATTTTACAAGGTATCGTGCTGGCAATTAGTTTTTTTATTTATTTCCCATTTTTGAAAAAAATAGATTCTGCAAACTTCAAAAAGGAAAGACAGACAAAAAATGCTGGAACAGCAGAAAAGATCATCGACTAAAAAAACAAAAATACTCCTGTCGCTTTAGATTGGAAAAATCACCAATCTAGGATGACAGGAGTATTTCTAATCATGTTTATACCAGTCCTTTTTGGACAGCTAATTGAACAAGAACAACTAATGTGTTCATTCCTACGTGTGTGATCATTGATGTCCAGATCCGACCAGTAGCTTTGTACTCTAGGCTGAAGAAGAAACCTAAGAAAAAGTAAATCAGCAAATGACCATCATTATGAGCAAACGCAAACAGCAAAGAGCTGATCACTGCCCCGACCCAAAAATTTGAATACCGGCTGATGATCCCCAGTATGCTGCGGCGGAATACGAACTCTTCCATGATGGGGCCTGCAATAGTTGTCGCCAAAATAAAAGCAGGTGCTTCCATGATCATCTGGATGATATTTTGTGTATTCTCAGAAGGGGTTGCTTCGCCAAACAATACAGATTCCAGCATGACAGCGATGCTTTGCAGAAGCAATGCGACAAAGATCCCAACTAATCCATAAATAACGATCTTTGGAACAGAAGCTTTTTTTACTGCTGATTCGATCGCTAAAGGCTCACGTTGCTTAAAATAAAAAATAGCTAGGACAACCGCGCCCAATATATACATGACTGCAGTTGCTGTGATCAATTCAGACGTAGATTTTACAAGTCCTATCGAAGCGAGGATCAAGGGTGAGATAAAAATTAAACCATAGCAAAAAATGCTGAGGAAACTATATTTTTTTAAAGACATGTAATTCCTCCTTTTAAGGGATAACAAGCATGCAAGGCAAGCTTTTATCGATTGATTTCAATTATATCATAATTTCAATAAGCAACTGTCAGAATAAAATTTCTTTTCTTTGATTTAAAAGCTTGCAAAAAAGAGGGAGAATGAGTATTATTAAAAATGTAGGTTAGCACTCGAAGGTTAAGAGTGCTAACGAATTAAAAAAAGAGTTATCGGAGGGATTTATCGTGTTAAAACCATTAGGTGATCGCGTCATTATCGAAGTCGCAAAAGAAGAAGAAAAAACTGTCGGAGGAATCGTTTTAGCTTCTGCAGCTAAAGAGAAACCCCAAACTGGGACAGTTGTTGCAGTCGGTGAGGGCCGTTTGTTGGAAAACGGTGAAAAAGTTCCTGCCGCTGTGAAAGCAGGCGACCAAGTTATGTTCGAAAAATACGCCGGTACAGAAGTAAAATACGAAGGAAAAGAATATCTGATCGTCGCAGGAAAAGATATCATGGCGATTGTTGAGTAAATTTTGAAGATAGAAAAAATAATCAAAAATAATCGATGAGGTGAATCAATCATGGCAAAAGAATTGAAATTTGCAGAAGACGCACGCGCAGCTATGTTACGCGGGGTAGATAAATTAGCAGATACAGTGAAAGTAACATTAGGACCTAAAGGCCGAAATGTCGTACTAGAAAAATCTTACGGCTCTCCATTGATCACAAATGATGGTGTGACGATCGCAAAAGAAATCGAGTTAGAAGATCATTTTGAAAACATGGGTGCAAAACTTGTATCAGAAGTAGCATCAAAAACAAATGATATTGCCGGTGACGGAACAACGACAGCAACTGTTTTGACACAAGCAATCGTTCGCGAAGGTTTAAAAAACGTAACTGCAGGTGCTAATCCTCTAGGCATTCGCCGCGGGATCGAATTGGCAACAAAAGCCGCAGTGGAAGAGTTGCATAATATCTCAACTGTTGTTGATTCAAAAGAAGCCATTGCACAAGTAGCAGCTGTTTCTTCAGGTTCTGATAAAGTTGGACATTTGATTGCTGATGCAATGGAAAAAGTTGGAAACGACGGTGTCATCACAATTGAAGAATCAAAAGGAATCGAAACAGAACTAGATGTTGTAGAAGGTATGCAATTTGATCGTGGTTACTTATCACAATATATGGTAACAGATAACGACAAAATGGAAGCTGTTCTAGAAAACCCATATATCTTGATTACAGACAAAAAAATCTCTAACATCCAAGACATTCTGCCATTGTTAGAACAAATCTTGCAACAATCACGTCCATTATTGATCATTGCTGACGATGTAGATGGCGAAGCATTACCAACGCTTGTTTTGAACAAAATCCGCGGAACATTCAATGTAGTAGCTGTAAAAGCTCCTGGCTTCGGTGATCGTCGTAAAGCAATGCTTGAAGATATCGCTATTTTGACAGGTGGTACAGTAATTACTGACGATCTAGGTCTAGAATTAAAAGATGCAACAATCGAAAACTTAGGAAATGCGTCTAAAGTCGTTGTAGATAAAGACAATACAACGATCGTAGAAGGTTCAGGAGAAAAAGAAGCCATCGAAGCGCGTGTGCAATTAATCAAAAACCAAATTGCTGAAACAACTTCTGATTTTGACCGCGAAAAATTACAAGAACGCTTAGCTAAATTAGCAGGCGGTGTAGCTGTTGTTAAAGTCGGTGCAGCTACTGAAACAGAATTGAAAGAATTGAAATTACGCATTGAAGATGCATTGAATGCTACACGTGCCGCAGTAGAAGAAGGAATGGTCTCAGGTGGTGGTACAGCTCTAGTGAACGTTATCAGCAAAGTTTCTGCTGTAGAAGCAGAAGGAGACGTGGCAACAGGTATCAAGATTGTTGTTCGTGCCTTAGAAGAACCAATTCGTCAAATCGCTGAAAACGCTGGTTATGAAGGATCAGTGATTGTTGATAAATTGAAGAACGTAGAACTAGGTACTGGTTTCAACGCTGCTACTGGAGAATGGGTAAACATGGTTGAAGCAGGTATCGTAGACCCAACTAAAGTAACACGTTCTGCCTTGCAAAATGCCGCTTCCGTTTCTGCCTTGTTATTAACAACAGAAGCAGTCGTTGCAGATAAACCAGAACCAGCAGCACCAGCAGCTCCTGCAATGGATCCATCAATGATGGGCGGTATGATGTAAGAAAAGCACCTTGCTTATCTAGCGTAGCCCATTATTTGAGAAAGATAGATAAAAAGTAGAAAAGGAAGCGAAATACTTCCTTTTCTACTTTTTTTGTATACTTATTCATAATAAGTGTTATTTAAATGGTATCATTTGCTTTTGCGAGTAGTTGGAAACTATACTATTTATAAAGGATTATGCATATTTTTTGCATTCGCATAGTTATTTATTTTATCTGATAAAAACAGATAGCCAGATAGGAATAACTATGCTATATTTATAATATCATTATAATGTATGCGCATTCAAAAAGGAGCTTTGGTAACAATAAAAACAGGAGGAGAAAAAATGAATGGATTAATGAGTTGGATGGAGAAGTATATTTTGCCAGTTGCAACGAAAATCGGGTCGGAGAAACACTTGGTTGCATTGAGAGATGCTTTTATTGGTACGATGCCAGCTACGATGGCAGGAGCAATTGCTGTTTTACTGAACGCATTTATGCGGGATTTTCCGAATACGTATCTAGGTGAAGGGAATGCAATCACGACATTTTTTACCCCAGTCATTGGCGTAAATGGATTGATCTGGAATGGTACTTTAGCTATTATGGCAGTGGTCTTTGTCTTATCACTAGGAGCGAATCTAGCGAAAGCCTATGAGGTCGATCCTGTCTCAGGAAGTATTGTTTCTCTGGTTGCTTTTATTATCGGCTTACCCGATGCAGCAACAGCGGTGTTGACATTGCCCGAGAAGCTTTCGCAAGACGCAGCAGATTTGATTACTTCTGCAGGTGGTGTGATTGCTGGAACGCCAGACGGAGGACAAACGTTATCAGTAGGCGCATGGGGCTATTTTAATTTTGGTAAATATATGGGTGGGTCTGGTTTGTTCACTGCTATGATCTTTGGATTTATTTCTGTCATTATTTTTGCGATTCTGATCAAGAAAAAGATCATCATACGGATGCCGGATTCTGTGCCACCTGCTGTAGCAAGAGCTTTTGCGGCAATTATTCCTGCATTAGTTTCTTTATACGTCGTTGGAGTGATTAATTATATCTTTAGACAATCAGCTGGTGAGCCGCTGATTGACTGGATTTCTGAAGCCATCCAATCTCCTTTGATGAACTTGTCACAAGGTTACGGAGCGGTCTTTATCATTGTTCTTCTTGTGCATGTTCTTTGGTTTTTTGGTCTTCACGGCACAAATATCATGTCACCTGTTTTGCAGACCTTATATGGTACCGCGATGGTCGAAAACACGAATGCCTTTCAAAATAATGAACCCATTCCTTTCAAATGGGTGGCAGGTTCTTTTGAAGCTTTTGTCTGGCCGGGGGGAGCTGGAGTCACGCTGGTGTTGATCGTTATGATTTTATTTTTATCTAAACGGGCAGATTATAAAACGGTAGGAAAGTTGGGGCTTGCACCAGGAATCTTCAATATCAATGAACCAGTGATGTTTGGTCTTCCTGTTGTGTTGAATCCGCTGTTGATGATTCCGTTCATCTTGGCACCTCTTGCGACTGCAACGATCGCCTATTTTGCCACGATGGCTGGGCTTGTTCGTCCGGTTGTAGTAAATGTGATCTGGGTCATGCCAACGATCATCAGTGGATTTTTAGCTACTGCGGGAGATTGGCGAGCCATCGTTTTAACAACCATTAATTTAATAGTAGCTGCTTTGATCTGGGCGCCATTTATTTTAGCAGCAAACCGCTTAGATCCAAATTTAGGTGAACCAGAGGAATAGAACTTTTCTATTGCAAAACAAACTCCTTGATATGAGACGCGTTTCATACACTATACTCAAAGTATCAAAAGGAGGGCTTGCAATGAATACCTATGTAGAGATAACAGATGGCACAACGAACAATTATTTTTATGCGTTTGTCGAGTTTAAGGGTTCCATATTAACGTTGTACAGTTTTCAAGGGCTGAATAAGAATATAGTAAAAGAAATACCGATGAATGAAATCGAAACGTTGACAAAAGATATATATTGGGGTGGCCAGCGGATCAGTTTTTCTCATGATGGAAAAATGTATCAGTTTTTTGAATGCGGTCCAGCTGTGGTAGACTATTTACAAGAAAATCTTTTTGTATAGGTGGCGAAGCAGCAGTGGCAAATATTCGAGATATCGCAAAGCTCACAGGTTATTCAGTTTCTACTATTTCACGTGTGATCAATGGACATCCATATGTAGATGAGGAAAAAAGGAAAGAAATACTTGCGGTCATGAAAGAAGTCGATTATATCCCTAATGCAAAAGCCAGACAGTTGAGTTATGGAAAAACGAAAAGTATCGGAGTAATCTTGCCTTATACCAACCATCCGTACTTTGATCAGCTGATCAGTGGGATCATTGAAGAGGCGTTTGACTATGATTACAAAGTGACGCTTTTACCGACGGGTTATCAGAAAGAAAAAGAGCGAAGCTATCTTGAAGAATTTGCAGCTAAAGCGTTCGATGGTTTGATCATCACATCTCGTGCCAATACACTAGAAGATTTGCTGGATTATCAAAAATATGGTCCTCTAGTTTTTTGTGAAGAAATCAAGGAAAAACAGGCAAGTTGCGTCTTTATTGATCGAGAACAATCGATTACAGAAGGTCTTTCTTATTTGAAGCAGCAAGGGGTAAAACGATTGGGCATCACATTGGGGCGAAGTGGCAGGCTGAGTTATAATTCAAAGATCACTTTGCAACTATGTCGTCGACTTTTTCCATTTTTTGATGAGTCACTTGTTTTTTGGGATTGCATAGATGCAGAGAAAGGAAAACAAGCAGGTATCTTTTTTAAAGATCATAGAGTTGATGGGGTCTTTACAAATTCGGATATGGTCGCAGCAGGCATCTTGCAAAGCTATCTGCAAGATAAGACACCAGTGGTGATTGGACGCGATAATTTGCTGATCAGCGAGCTTCTTGGCTTTCCAACGATCGATCACCATCTGGAAGCTTGCGGAGAAATGGCTTTTCAATTGTTTCTTACAGAAAAAAAGGATAAAGTGAAAATACCTTATACGTTTATTCAACGCTGAATTTTGGCAAAACACTTGTAAAAAATGAATCAGACACCAAATGTTAGTATAAAAAATCTAACTTTGGTGTCTGATGTTTTGTTGTTCGGTCGTTTTTGTCGGATCATGTAAACTATTATGCCTTTTTTTGGATGATTTCATTTAATGCTTTCGCTGCACCTTGACCACTTCGTTCGTCATAATATGCAGTGAATCGTTCATCGGCTTCGTACATCATCCCTAATCCTTTATGCGCTTCTGGCTGATATTCAGACCAGCTGTAAGATAACCACTTCTTATGAGCTTGAAAGATGCGATCTGCTAAGTTTTCATCTGCAGAGGCTTGTAAATAAAGAGTGAGATCAGCTAACATATGCTTTTCAACAGTTTGCATTTCTTCATACGTTTCTTTATCCATATTCATCCATTTTTCGTTGGATGCTGTAACCTTTTCTTCCCCGTATTTTTGTCGAATCTCTTGTCCATAAGTTTCTTCATTTTCTTTCAATTTTTGTTGTTTGAACCCTTCAAATTTTTCTTTATCACTCATTTTTCTTCCTCCTTCGTACCTATCAAGTGTTTGTTGGACAGTTGCCAAGAGGATGTCGATTTGTGCCCGTTTTTCTAGAAGCATCTGCTGATGTTCGATTAAAGCTTTCTGGTGGTCAAAATGCGGATTATCTAAGATTTCTTGAATATCCTCCAACTTGAATGCCAACGTTCGATAAAATAAGATATGTTGCAGACGATCGACTTCTTTTTTGCCATAAATCCGATAGCCTGAGGAATTGATCCTAGCTGGCTTTAGCAGTCCAATCTCATCATAAAAGCGCAAGGTTCTCGGACTGACTCCCGATATCTCTGACATTTTCTTTATTGTGTATTCCATTATTTTTCCTCCTGACAAATGTAAGCATAATCCTTTACGTAACGAGAAGGTCAAGAAAAAAGTGTATTTTTTCTCATAAAATTATGTTATACTATTAAGTGATAAAAGGTAAATCCTTTTGTTTTTTAAGGTTCAATTGTAACCGATTCCTTCATGTTGGGGACGACGGGGAATATATATGGGATTGAATCTAAATCGACTATATAGAAAAGAGGAATGAGATGAAGCTAATCGAAACACCTGTGAATAGTAATTTAAATATTAAGACATTTTATCCTAAAGTAGTAGAATTTTTTTTTGGGAATACGGCCATTAATTATTACAAATTATTTTCGTTAGATCGGACACAGTTGCTGCTAGTGGACACATATGACAAAAAGCAAGTTGTGATGATCAATACGAAGAAAAAAATCACAAGGCAAGAAATCGACTATGCGATTCATCACGTTTTAAAAATGACACGGGAAGATGTCAAAGTCCATATAGGAGTGAAACAGGAGCTGGAACGTGCCGGAATACAATTCAAACGTCCAAATAAAGATATTGTAGTTGTTGAGCAAAAGAATCCGATGGATTGATGTCCTAATTTATGCTAAACCGCTCCATACTTATGATGTATACAGTAAAAAAGAGGTCGTAAGCCTGCCGTTCAGCTCCGAGTCACAAGAAACAATTTCAAAAAACAGTTTCTTATGTTTTATGGATATTGTGACTTGTGACCGAGGAGTTGGCAGGAGAACACCGTTTATTCGGAAAAAAGGGAATGTGACAGACTTTTGTCGCAGCCCTTTTTTTGGTGTCCAATTATACGAACAGTTGTGGTTTAATTGACGGCAGCTTTTTTCTTTCAGGTCTTTTTAAAAGCAAGTGAAATTTCTTATTTTCATGAGCTTTTTTCAATTCAAGGTATAACTTGACATAATCTGTCTTTCCTTCCAAAAAATTCACTACATAATAACTTGTATCCGTTTCTTTGGGCATAAGATGTACAGAAGAGACGATTAGAAAATCAATGGGTTGTATTTCTTCATAGGATAATTCCTTCAGTTCGATAAAGGACAAGTCTTTTAAAAAATTCTTGATATCTTGGGTAAAAAAATAATTTGTTTCCATCACTAAAGAAACTTGTAACTTAGTTGAATTTTCATTGTCCTCGCAACATTGCAAAGTCAGCCATGCAAATATTTCAGCTAAATCGTTACAGCAAATAGAAAGCCATTGATAATTATGTCGACGCCCCAACTTATTCAAGAAAAAGGTAAAATGCTCTTTTAAATAGTAATAACTTGAAGACTTCTTTTTATGAAAGTAATTCATTAGAAAGAAGAGTGTCGGTACACGCTTTGGAAAAAGATAATAACAAAAAAGAATATTAAATAAATGGAGGTGAACAATTTGATTGTGTTGAAAAACACGGTCATCAGGAAAAATCTCAGTTTGCCAATAATTGTCAAGTTCTTTCAATAAGGAAGAAAGCAGCTGTCCTTTTTTGTCGAATATGTCTAAAGCTTCATTAAGAGTAGGATTCTCATATTGAAAGGTCGGTGCATAAAACACCATAAATTGTGCAAAACGAAATTCACTATCTTGATGAGAGGCGGGAATAGAAAAATGTTCACCAAAAAGGCATTTTATTCGATGATCATTACTAAAAACTGCTTCGCTATAGCGAGGGTCATCCTCTACATAGTGACCTTGTGCAATCCGCTGAGTGGTAATCCCAGCAAAAAGACAAACTTCTTTTTTTCCTACGAAACTCCAATTTAAAGATGTATGCTTAGTAAGTTCAGCCAATTTTTTTAATAACTCAGATTTTGAGACGTAAAAAGCATAATCTTCATTTCCGCGAGAAGCTGCCCAAAGAATATTGAATAATATCAAGCGAATCAAGCGTTCGTCTCCTTTGAAAGATAATTGGCTGCGATTAAAAATGACATCGAATTCCTGTACATAATCGGCTAATGACTGCAGATGCCGCATAGCAGAAGCACGACTAATGAAATTTTCTTGGCAGAATTCCATCAGATTTTTCTCTGGATAGAAAAGAGAAGATTTCATCGCGCGATAAGGGAGGCTCTGCTGGATAAGATAGGAATAATAATAATCATAGTTTAAATCGATTGGCAGATTCTGATTGATCTTGTTTTTTGACAATAATTTGAATCCAGAAAAGCAAAAGTCATCAAATTCATTCTCCATTTCATTCAATATATTTTTTACGACACTAGAAGATAAATCAAGTTTTTTACTGATTTCTTTGATAGTTAATTCATGTTGCTCCTCCAATAGATGAAAAATTGCTAACTTGCGGCGTTCTTTCTGGGTAAACACAATATTGAAAAACATAGGACCTCCTTTTTGATTGCTTATTTCTTTAAATAATTAAAAATACAAATATTTTATAAACTATTATTCAACTCTAGATCATTTCTAGATACCTCTTCATTTTTCTTTATATCCGCTTAAATTATATTTTTCTCATTTTTTTGGTTTTATTCCCATTTTATTGTCTCAAATTTGATCGATAAATACAATTTATTTGAGAAAACACTTCCATTTTTTATGAGTTAATGTTTTTTATTAAGTTGGTTGCTACCTTTTATTATGGATTTAATGGCTGTTTACGGTATTTTTTTGTTATTATATTTTTTAACAACCTCTTTTTAATCTATCTGCAATCTTATTTTAATTAAGTTAAATTTTAGTTGTCGGATAAAAGATGAGAACGACTATATCGGAGCTTTTTGAAAAAATCTCACTAATATTCAAGAAGGGGAAGAGAGGAAATGAAAAAAACGAAAACTGTCTCACATTATGGCAGTGTAGTTTTTATGGTTGCTGTCCTATTTTTATCGCAACTTACGGGACTGTCGCAAATCGCTTTTGCCAAGACTGAGTCTGAAAAAGTAGTAGCTGATGAACATGCGAATATTGTGATCGATTACGAAATGGATGAGGAACTGAAGCAGATACAATGGAGTATGACATATGAGAAGCATGCAAAAGATGAAGCTGAATATCAAATGCAATTTAAGCTGGAAATAGTTGAACACGAAGGATTATTACTGAGAGAAAGCATTCAGGAAATCGAACGAACCTTTGGAAAAGTAGGACCAGTTGATGAGGAATGGTACTACGCAGGTGATTTTTCTTCAGAGAATGAGAGAATTGAAATCGTTTTTAAAACCCTCATAGTAGAAGAATACAATCAATACCATCTAAAAATTACGCCAAGACTAATGAAACAAACAGGAGATGAATTAGAAGAGATATTCATCGGTGACCAGACAGAGTACGTAGTCGCAGTCGATTTATCGGAAAATACTGCCGTACCTGAAATAAATGGGGAGCCTACTGAGATTTCTGATAAGCCAGAAGCATCAAGAGAAGAACCAGTGGAAGAAGCTCAAACAGAAGCGGAAGAAGTTGAAAACTATGCCGCTCCCAGTATATTAGATCCCAATTTGAATGGTGCTTTTGCAGATGCTATTCCTTTAAATCACTTGTTTGCAAGACCAAGTCATATTTTCACACTTGCACCTAATGTCGCAACATTAGATCAAGACTACCGATTAAGTTATATGACGCCTTCAAATTTGAGTTCATTGCTATATAACAGAGGGCATATGGTTTCAACAAGTTCTAATAGGATTGATTTTACGAACATGTCTACGGATATCGGATTTACAAGTTATCTCTATTTTGATGAAGATACAGAGGGAATCACGTTCTTTCTTCATGATGGGAATCCTACTAATTTGTTTTTCAGCAGACGGGGTATCTACAATATGTATGATCCTACAGCAGGGCATTCACCTAAGTCATTAGGAGCGTATTATCACCCAGACCTTTTGACAGGTATAGCTCCTATTGATAAGTATATAGCGAATGGAATGATTCTTGAATTCGATAATAAAATTTCTACTGGCCCTCTTCTAAATATCAATGCATTAGGAGATCGAGAATTCTCTGGTGCCCATATTGCAGCAGCGCCTTCAGGTAGTCCGATTACTAAATCTTTTAAAAAAGACTTTGGCATAAACAGTGAATTTTCGACTAACAGCTGGTGGAAATTGGATATCAACATTACCCCAGCAGGGATGCTTACCTTTACAATGGAGGATCTGCGCCAAACAGGAGGATATGGCATAACAGAAGGCACCATCAATATCAATGACTATTTTACCAATCTTCCATCGAAGAAACTATACTGGGGATTCACTGCGACTGCTGAATTTTCTCTTCTTAGTCCTCGTGCAGATGCAGCAATCTTTTTAACCAATCCACGATTTGAGGTCCAAGGGGAATTGGTGCATGAAATTACAACGCAAGAGCAAGGCGTGACGGTGAATGTGAATGGCAAAAAAATCCCTATCAATACAGAATTGGAACACGCAGTTACATTTTACAACGAAGAAGGCGATGGTAGTATCTTCCTTAATCCTAGTGAAGATAATGGCATCACTATCTTGACTTCTGATGAAGAAGAAAGCAAATCCAATCCTTTTGAGTTTACTGAATTAATCTTATCAGAAGATGGCTATCAACCATATTTTACGTATCAAGAACTAGATAGTAACGGTGAAAATGCTACAAGAATAGATGTAAATGCTTTTTATGATTCATCCACCCAGCGCTTTTATCCAGAGGAAGCTATCGAGATTCCTATAGGAACAGAAGTGACGTTGCATTACAAAACAAAAGTAAAATCAGAGTTTCAAGGGCTTGAATATCATAACGTCTATGAGCGGGTAGAGTTTATTGGGAGAACAGGCACTACAACCGGTGAGTATTATCATGCTCAAGTCGAACATGCAGTTGAATACGAGATCCAGCGTGAACCTAACCACCCACCAGAAATTGACAACTTACGAACGGCAAATGAAACGTTTGGCGAAAAAAATACATTTATTGATTTTCAAGATCCGTTCCATTTTACACTTGATTATCTTGATCCAGACTTAGATCGTTTGTATTACAGCGTATGGATCAATGATGAGTTATTGATTGAAAATCAGATAATCACAGATGCAGAAGAAGAATTCAAAATGCATCAATCACGAGGGTTCAAAATCGATCTAAAAGATTCAGAAGGTGTTTTCGAACTAGGAGAAAATACAATCAAGCTCACCCTTACTGATAATCGACCTATCAATGATGAGATCACTTATCTAGAGCTAAATGGAACCTTCACTGTTGAAGGATTTATCGGATTTGAATTCGTGACAGAAGAATACAGCTGGAAGTATGCTCGATCACAATTGCCAATGAACAGACAAGCACAAGCTCGTGAAGAAGGGATGCGTGTTGTTACTAGAAACACGTTGAATACATCGGATTCATATAGAGTGACCGTATCCGCTGAAGAACTAAATCATGTGGATATGCAACATGCGATTAGTGAAGAGTATCTTGTGTTCAAAAATGAATGGGGAGAAATCGCACTTTCTGCTTTAACGCTTGAGATTGACAAAAAGTATGAATTTTCGGAGGAAGAAGGGCTATTGCTGCGGCTAAACAATCAAGAGGCGTTAGGCGTATATTCTGGAACGATCACGTGGAAAATTGAAGATGTGTTATAGCAAGAAGCTAGCTTTGAAAGGGGGGATCGTATGGCTGGCTAGATACTAGAAAAAAAGTGGAAAGGAGAAAACAATGAAATCAAAAACCCGATACTGGATGATTTCTGTTCTTCTTCTACTCCTGTTCTCGTTATCGATGCCAGTGGTGAATGCTGCTACCCAAGCTGGTGAAACGCATGCAGTCATAGAAATCAATGAACGGGAGATAGGAAAGCAGACTGAAAAGGGAGAAGAAAAACAGAAAAGCAGTTTTCCAGAGGCAAATGAAGCAAAGGCAGGATTGATTTCATTTGTTGGGACGCTGTTGATTATCGGCGTTATTTTAGTCTATCGTCATCAAATACGTGGAGGCGAAAAACATGAAAAATAGATTTTCGCTAGCGTTATGGAGTGCATTATTCATAGGAATGTTTAGCTGTTCTTCTGCTGTTCACGGACAGACCGAGGGCACGACTTCTCTGAAAATCGTTCCTTTGAATGAACAATTTCCACGGATGCTATACATTGATGATTTACTGTTCGTATCGCGCTATACAGATGAACACAATCAAATCCATCGAGAGAGCAACGATTTATCGATTACCTTTCTTGATTCTCGAAAAGAGAGCACAAAATGGCAACTACAACTGAAAACAGAAGACTTCCGTTGTAAAAAAGATGGCCATCTTTTGACTGCCGATTATCAATTAGGCAGAGGAATGTTCAGCGGAAAGAACGAAGAAGCAGTCGAAGGATTGGAAGCTTTCGAATATGATCACCAAGATGCAGGAAAAGAGTATCGTACGATCATCCAGTCAACAGGAAACAAAGAACGTGGAATCGTTACATATACGATTCCTGGCGAGCAGTCAACACTCTCTTTTCCTGAGGGGACATCTAGTGGTCATTACTACTCGAAACATTATTGGCGATTTGTGAATGCAGAATTTTGATGAGAAAAAAAGGAGGACAAAAAATGAAAAAATTAGCAGGGGTTTTAAGTACAAGTGCGATGTTATTTACATGTTTTGCACCAACAGTCATGGCAGCAGAATTTGATGAACCAATGGATGGAACGACCAGAGTGGAGATTACTGACTTTTTAGTAGAGGATGGACTTCCAACTTATCCAGGGATTTTTACACTAGATTCTGTTCCTGATATCGATTTTGGTGAACATACGGTTGCGCAAATCAGCGCAAACACAACTGTCAATGGTACTTTTGATGGCGCATTGCAAGCTTCCGATTTTCGTCCGCTAGAAGCCAGCAAAACAGAAGCTTTAGAATTGATTAGCGAATACACTGGTGTTGAAGATACAACAGAGCTGGCAGCAGCTTGGGAGAATGCTGTAGTTGCGGGAGACTGGGTATTGACAGTCAGTGCAACAAACTTAACAGATGATATTGCTTCTGCTCTTACGATCAATGGAGAAAATATATTAGAATCTGCAACAACTCTTCCGATATCTTATGTTTCCGGTACTTTTGATCATATAAATGAACTCACATCAGAAGCGCCAACACTAACAATCAAAGCGAATACACCGGTTGGAGAGTATACTGGGACAGTTACTTACACAGCAGTGGATTCGATCTAACAGCAGTATTTCAAGTAAAATAATTTGTTTTACTTGAAAACAACCGCAAAAGGATGGAGCGGATAAGCTAACTCCATCCTTTTTACATAAAATGGAGGGATGAAAAGTGAGACGACATTTAGTATTGGTTTTGATAACTTTGTTAATACCGCTAGTTTTTCCTGGAATCGTCGTTTTTGCTGATGAAAATCATGGAGCAGACTATAGCGTCCATCCTATTTTACCGGACAATCAGCGAGAAGGACGTTCATTCTTTGATTTACGAGTAGAACCTGGAACAAAACAGACACTACAGATCCAGATCAATAATTTTTCTGATCAGGAGCAAACGTATTTTATCAATGTCAATACAGCTCAGACAAACGGAAACATAGTGATTGACTACGGACAAAATGAATTACCAGAGGAGTCAATCGTTCAGCAACCCATCTGCGCATTGGTCGATTATCCAAAAGAAGCAGTGATCCCAGGGAATAAAGCAGGAGTCGTTACTTTAGAAGTACAAGCACCTGATACTTCCTTTGATGGAATCTTATTAGGCGGGATCCAAGTGAAAAAAGATTTTTCAGCTGAAAAAGAAGAAAGTAATCAGCCTTTTTTTAGCGAATACGCTTATGTGGTTGGGTTGATGATGAGCGCAAATGACAAGGAAGTTGTGCCGGATCTGAAGTTGAATGAGGTACGTTCCGAAGTGATCACCAACAATGCTGGTGTGGTTGCTGTGCTAGAAAATCCTCAACCAATCAATATCAAGGGAGTGACCGTTGAAGCAACTGTTCATTCAAAAGGACGGGAAGAACCGATAATGACACGAAAAATCGAAAATGGTGGTATTGCTCCTGAATCAGTTTTTGCTATGCCTATTTATCATGGGGAAGCTGGAAATACGAAACCTTTAGAATCGGGGGATTATCAACTTTTAGTCGAAGCACAAGATGAGACAGGGCAAAAGTGGTTGCTGACAAAAGACTTTACGATTACGAAAGAACAAGCAAACTCAGTCAATCATGAGGTTTTTACTGTAGAAAATAATACAAATTCTTTGTTGTATATCATTATCGGGGCCCTAGCAGCAGTTCTTTTAGTCGGTGGTTTCTATGTATATCGCAGAGGAAAGAAATTCCGCAGAAGGTGATTCATATCGAATATTAAGTGAAATCTGGTTTATAAGAAGTAGTAAAGATAAGAGTAGGTGCTGTGACAAAAGTCTTGTTGCAGCCCTTTTTTCCGGATAAACGGTGTTCAATCAGCTGTCCTTCGGTATTAGCTCAACAAACGGCAAAATATGAGGAACTATTTTTCCGTTTGTTTCTCTAATACTCAGGTCAAAACGCTGATTTCACAACCTCTTTCTTAAACGGTGTTCAAAAGCCAGTTTCTCGGTATTAAGTCCAATTTATGCAAAATGTGGAAAGCCATTTTCACAAAATTTTTCTTAATACTCGAAACTAAGCGGCTTTTTCACAACCTCTTTTTCAGAAAATAATGAAGATTTCTTTTCCTATCAATTTTTTTTGTTATAATAGGTAGGAAATGAAAACTTGCCAAGAGGAGTAATACAAGATGAATAATACTTACCCAGACGACAGTTTGACGCTGCATACGGATCTATATCAAATCAATATGATGCAGACATACTGGGAATTAGGTCGAGCTGATTTACATGCTGTTTTTGAATGTTATTTTCGAGAAATGCCTTTTAACCACGGGTACGCGGTTTTTGCAGGATTGGAACGGTTAGTCAATTATTTAGAGAATCTGACGTTTAGTGATTCTGATATTGCTTACTTACGTGGCTTAGAAGTCTATCCTGAAGGGTTTTTGGAGTATTTACAAAATTTTGAATTTAAAGCAACGGTTCGTTCTGCTCGTGAAGGTGAATTAGTTTTTGCAAATGAACCATTGATCCAAGTGGAAGGTCCTTTGGCACATTGTCAATTAGTAGAAACAGCACTGTTGAATATGGTCAATTTCCAAACGTTGATCGCGACAAAAGCAGCTCGCATCAAATCTGTGATCGGAGAAGATCCGCTCTTGGAATTTGGGACTAGACGAGCACAAGAATTGGATGCGGCAGTCTGGGGAACTAGAGCGGCATATATCGGCGGAGCAGATGCTACAAGCAATGTACGTGCTGGAAAGATATTTGGGATACCAGCTAGCGGGACTCATGCGCATTCGTTAGTCCAATCTTATGGAAATGATTATAAAGCATTTATGGCGTACGCTAAAACCCATAAAGACTGTGTGTTCTTAGTCGATACTTATGATACGTTGAAATCAGGTGTGCCAAGTGCAATCCGCGTAGCAAAAGAATTAGGTGATAAAATCAACTTCCAAGGCGTACGTATCGACAGTGGAGATATGGCCTATATATCTAAGCGTGTTCGGGAACAATTAGATGCAGCTGGATTTACGGAAGCAAAAATCTATGCTTCAAATGACTTAGATGAAGCAACGATTTTGAATTTAAAGATGCAAAAAGCTAAAATTGATGTATGGGGTGTCGGAACAAAACTGATCACTGCTTATGATCAGCCAGCCCTTGGTGCAGTATTCAAACTAGTATCAATTGAAGATAGCGAAGGAAATATGGTGGATACGATCAAGTTATCAAGCAATGCGGAAAAAGTGACAACTCCAGGAAAAAAACAAGTATGGCGTATTACTCGAAACTCTGATGGGAAATCTGAAGGAGATTATGTCACATTATGGGATGAAGATCCTCGAGAAGAAGAAGCTATCTTTATGTTTCATCCAGTGCATACGTTTATCAATAAAACTGTTCGGGATTTTACCGCTCGTCCCGTTTTACAAGATATCTTTATCGAAGGAAAAAGAGTATACGAACTACCCGTGCTAAACGAAATCAAAGAATATACAAAAGAAAATCTAGATTCACTATGGGAAGAGTACAAACGAGACTTGAATCCGCAAAAATATCCGGTCGATCTATCTACTGAATGCTGGAACCATAAAATGGCTACGATGGAACGAATGAAAAAAAGCGTAGCAGAACTTCATACAGAAGCATAGGAGGAGAATAAATGAGCCTGCAAACAGAAATCATCCATGAATTAGGTGTCAAACCAACAATTGATCCAACAGAAGAAATTCGTAAAAGTATTGATTTTATGAAAGCTTATTTGAAAAAATATCCGTTTCTTAAAACCTTCGTATTAGGTATTAGCGGAGGTCAAGATTCTACTTTAGCCGGTCGTTTGGCGCAACTAACGATGGAAGAAATGCGTGAAGAAACGAAAGATGAAAGCTATCAATTTATCGCTGTTCGTCTTCCTTATGGTGAACAAGCAGATGAAGAAGATGCAAAAGCTGCCCTTGACTTTATCCAGCCTGATGTCAGTCTGCGAGTAAATATCAAACCTGCTGTTGATGCACAAGTACAAGTATTAAGTGAAGCAGGTGTGGTAATCAGCGATTTTAACAAAGGTAATATCAAAGCACGACAACGAATGATTACACAATATGCCGTAGCCGGAGAAAGAGCAGGAGCTGTATTAGGGACAGATCATGCTGCAGAAAACATCACTGGTTTTTTCACGAAATTTGGTGATGGAGGAGCCGATATCTTACCATTGTTCCGTTTGAACAAACGGCAAGGGAAACAATTGCTTCAAGCATTGAATGCACCGGAAAAGCTATACACAAAAATTCCGACTGCAGATCTTGAAGATGGAAAACCAATGATTGCGGATGAAGTCGCACTAGGTGTTACGTATAACGAAATCGATGATTATCTAGAAGGAAAAGAAGTTCCCGCTCAAGCACAAGAAAAAATCGAAGCGTGGTGGAACAAGACGCAGCATAAACGTCATTTGCCAATTTCTGTTTTGGATGATTTTTGGAAATAACAATAAAATAAAAAAACAGCCGTCCCTTCATAGGGATTGGCTGTTTTTTCTTTATAAAATAGAAAAGAAAACTATCAGCTGTAGTAAACTTTTAATTTGATATCCTGGTCGTAATTACCGAATCCTTTACCAAATAAAGTACAGCCACCTACATGTTCGGCATCTTCTTTTACTTCAATTCGCAAATGCCAAGTGTCTTGATCTTTAGGAATGTCGTTGATCGTGATGTTTGACAAAGGTTCCCCATTCATATTTGTCAAATGTTTGGTGATTCGGATCGTCTTCAGCAAGCCGTATTGATTAAGATTATCTGGATACCAATCAGACGTATATTTCCCGCGGATATCAGCAAAATCTCCAGGGCTCGTCCATGTTCCTAGCTCTACGCCATTTAGGCTGAAAGTGATATCGGAAGGCCAATTGTCATTTGAAAAAGGAAATTCAGAAGAAATTTCCACAGAAACTTCCAACATTTCTAATGTATCCTCTGCATTCAAAAAATTAGGTGACTGATACTCGACAAACCCGCTGGTAAACCAGAGGATACGAGCATCCATCCTTCGAGGATCCACAAAATAGCGTGGTTCATCCACTTTTCCAATAAAGTCATGGATCGTCGCTAAACCACATGTCGGTTCAATTGCATAATTCGTATAGTGACCAATAGGTATCGATGTTTCTTTCGTGTCAAAAGCATTGAATATTTTTTCTGGGAAACTGATATCTATTTTATCGACACGAAGGCTCGAAATTTTTTGTTGTCCTATTTTCTCTGTTTTGATGATGTTCGCTTCTTCTAACTTTTTCACGTGCATCGTCGTGATCGCGCTGCTTACTCCAAGTTCTTTTGCCAAATCTTTGACATTCATCTTCTTTTTGGAAAGCAGCTGAATGATCCTGATTCTTGTCTTGCTAGCTAATGCTTCATATACCGGTAAGGATTCCTCGTTTATTTGTAGTTGCATAATTTTCCTCGCTTATTTTTCTGTTAACTATATATTAACACTAACATTAATATAGTCAATCGTTTTATAAATTAAAGCTTTTATTATTAACTTTTATATTAATTATATCTAATTTATATTTTTTAATTAACAAAAATATTATTGACAACGATTTCTCAAAGAGTTAACGTTCATTTATAAATTAATTAAGGAGGAGACACAATGACAGTTGAAGTACAAGAAGAAGTAAAAATCAAAGAGATGAATGAGAATTATCGAAAACCGCTGATTATTCAAAGGGCAGATCCATTTATCTATAAACATGAGGACGGATATTATTATTTCATTGCTTCTGTACCTTCATACGATCGTATTGAATTACGCCGTTCAAGAACGATTGCTGGTCTAGCTTATGCAACACCCCGTACAATCTGGCGAAAACATGAGACGGGCGAGATGAGCAAACTAATCTGGGCTCCAGAGATCCATTATATTGCTGGAAAATGGTATATCTATTTTGCTGCAACGCATACAGAAGAGATTATTGATGGATTGTTCACTCATCGAATGTATTGTTTAGAGTGTGAAGCGCAAGATCCGATGGTAGACGAAAATTGGCACGAAAAGGGTCAAGTGGTGTCGCACTTAGATACTTTTTGTTTAGATGCCACAGTGTTTGAACATAATAATCATTTATATTATATTTGGGCACAAAAAGACAATGCTATTGAAGGAAATTCTAATTTATATATAGCAGAAATGACTAATCCGTGGACATTGAAAACAGAACCAGTTATGCTGACAAAACCAGAATTTGCGTGGGAATATAAGGGCTTTAAAGTGAATGAGGGGCCTGCAGTATTGATGCGGAATGGAAAAATTTTCATCACTTATTCTGCAAGCGCTACCGACGAAAATTATTGTATGGGAATGATTTATGCTGATTTGGAATCTGACTTATTGAAAAGAGAAAATTGGACAAAGGTGACAGAACCTGTTTTCCAGAGCGACCTTTCTACACAACAATACGGACCTGGACATAATTCTTTTACTATTGCAGAAGATGGAGAAACAGATATCCTGGTTTATCACTGTCGGGACTATACGGAAATCAAAGGTGATCCGCTATACGACCCGAACAGACACACAAAAGTACAAGCTTTTGGTTGGGGTAACGATGGTTTCCCAATTTTTGGCAAGCCGCTTCCATATTTGAATGACTAAGAGAAAGAGGGAGAATCATGAAAAACGAATCGAATCATTTTTGGAGCTTTGCGGGAACCCATTTTACGTATTTCTTTATCTGGGCAACAGTTTTCGGATTTTTGTCGTTATGGCTGCAGCAAGTAGCAGATCTTGACGGAACGCAAGCAGGTATCATCTTTTCGTTCATGGCATTCGTTTCTTTGTTTTACCAGCCGATATTTGGGATATTGTCGGATAAATTAGCATTCAAAAAGAATCTATTGATAACTATCACGATAGCTGGAATGTTCATTGGCCCATTTTTCCAATGGCTCTTTATTCCTCTTTTATCAATCAATACTTTTTTTGGAGCGATCATCGGCAGTATTTATCTAGCTTTTGTTTTAAATGGTGGCGTAGGAGTAGTTGAGACTTACGTTGAACGGGCAAGTTTAGTGAATAAATTCGAATACGGACATTCGCGTTTAGGCGGTTCGATTGCTGGCGCTGTTGCGGCATTCGTAGGCGGAATTATCTTTACGCAAAATCCTAATTCTATTTTTTGGCTTTGCTCATTTATGGCGACGATCTTAACTGGATTAGTGATTTTTGGAGATAAAGTAAATCTTAAAAGCAGTGAAGTACCAGTAGAGGAAAAAAATGAAGTGACCAGAAAAGAGATTTTCACTTTGTTTAAAAATAAAAACTTTTGGCTCTTGTGTCTATTCTTTGTTGGGACAGCCGCTATCTATGATGTAGTAGATCAGCAATTTGCTATCTACTATCGGACTTTTTTCCATGAGGTATCTCAGGGAACAATCATCTACAGTCGATTGCTTTCAATCCAAGTAGCATTGGAGGCGATGATCATGATCCCAATGCCGAGCCTTATCAATAAAATCGGTGCGAAAAAAGGGATGATCCTGTTTGGCTGTTTGATTTTTATAAGAGTGATGCTTAGTGCATTGGCTCCCAACTGGATCGTATTGTCAGGTGCCCGATTGATTGCAGCCGTAGAAATGCCACTGCTTCTTGTTTCCGTTATGAAATATATTTCTGGCGCATTCGATTGGCGATTGTCAGCAACTGTTTATCTTCTAGGGTTTAATTTCTCCAAGCAAATCTCAGTTTTTGCATTCTCTACTATTGCTGGAAAAATGTATGATAGCATAGAATTTAAAGAAACATATATTTTTCTAGCAGTATTGGTGCTCGTAGTGACGGTTGTTGGTGCGATTGGACTAAAGAATCCAGATAAAAGAATAACACCAGTTGGTTTAGAAAAAGGAATATAGTTTCCTAAAAACAGGAGAAAGAAATAATTAGAAAGAGACAACTGGATATTTCCAAGTTGTCTCTTTCTTGTGTATAATGGATACATATGTACGTACAAATAAAAAGGGGCAAGGTAAATGGCAAAATATCAAGATATTGCAGAAGAGATAAAACAAAAGATCCTTCATGAGGAATACGAAGTAAATACAACCATTCCCTCAGAATTCAAGCTGCAAGAAATATATGACGTCAGCAGACATACGATTCGGCAAGCAATCGCTGTGTTGGTAAATGAGGGCTATCTGCGTAAAGAAAAAGGATCGGGCACATATGTAGATGACAGCTATAAGACAGAAAAAGCACCATTGAACAGAACAAAAACGATCGGTGTCATCACCACATATCTCTCTGATTATATTTTTCCGTCGATTATCCGAGGAATCGAAAATGAATTACGAAAATCTGGGTATTCATTGCTTTTAGCCAGTACGAATAACGATCACGAATTGGAGAAAGAGTGTTTGAAGAAAATGATTGCTTATGGGGTAGATGGTTTGATCGTTGAGCCTACGAAAAGTAATCAGTATAATCCAAACTTAGCACTTTATGTTGCTTTAAGAGAACAAGGTATTCCGATGGTGATGATCAATGCTGCTTATGAAGAGTTAAATGCCTCTTATATTTGTTTAGATGATGTGAAAGTCGGTTTTATGGCAGCAGAATATTTGATAAAAAAAGGACATCAGCGTCTGTTGTTCATTACAAAAATCGACGATCTTCAAGGAAAATACAGGATGAAAGGTTTTATCAGCGCGTGTGAACAGTATAATGTGCGATTTTTGACAGAAGATATCATTACTTTCACCACGGAAACACGAGAAACGATTGCTGAAAAAACAGTACAACGGTTGAAAGAAGAACAAGCTTTAGATGGCATCATTTGCTATAACGATCAAATAGCTAGTTTATTGCTAGATAAGCTGACAGAAAATGGCTATCAAATTCCAGATGACCTATCGATCGTAGGAACAGACGATTCTTCTTTAAGCCATTTAGGAAATAAAAAATTGACAACATTGACGCATCCAAAAGAAAAGTTGGGACAAGATGCCGCACGGTGGATCGTCACAACGATTGAAAAAGGACAGGCACAGCCGAATATTCTTTATGAGCCTGTACTAGTTGAACGGGAAACAGTAAAAGAAAACGAAAAATAAGAGACGGGTTTTTACCGCCTCTTATTTTTTATATCAATTTGAGACTGTGGCAAAAATCATCAAACATGAGAAACTGTGTTTTGAACTTGTTCCTTGTGACTCGGAACTAAGCGGCTCCTCTTGTTTCTTGAAGTTGCCTACTTCTGTCACAACCTCTTTAAGAATGATGGATAGAAATACGTTTAGGATAAGTTTTTTTAGATGCACTTTGTTCGATTTCCTCTAAAGATTTCCCACGAGTCTCTGGTACGATCTCTTGAATAAATAAAACCCCTAAAAAGCAGATGATCCCAAAAATACCGAAAACGATTTCTTGAGACATAGAAGCAGTCATCACAGGAAAAAGCAAGCCGACTAGGAAAGAACCAATCCAATTGAAAGAAGAGGCCAGGCCAGATGCTCGCCCGCGGACAGCTAGTGGGAATATTTCGCCTACGATTACCCATGTCAGTGGAGCCCATGTGCAAGAATAAAATGCGACATAAATACATAAAAACAAGAGAATCAACAACGAATTTGTATGAGCATCCAGTACAGTTCCTAAAACAGCTGGTAGGATGAAAGAAAGTCCCATCACGCTACCGCCTATTTTCAATAAAGTTCGCCGATTGAACTTGTCTGCAATAACCAAAAAGAGCAAAGAACCAGCAACTAAAATGATTCCTTGGATGATCGGCCACATCAATGCATCGCTCGCTGCATGCCCAGTCGCTTTTTCTACGATCAGTGGAATATAGTAAAAAATAGCATTAGCTCCTTGAAATTGCTGGAATACTGCTACACCAATACCAGCAATAACTAACGAACGATACTTTTCTAAAAATAAAGTATGCCAAGAAGTTACGGTTGTCTTTTCTTGTTTGACATTCAGCTGGATTTGTTCAAATTCCTGTTCAGCTTCGTTTGGTGTCCGAATATAGTTCAATACTCTTTTTGCCTCTTCCAAGCGACCAGATTGCACAAGAAAACGCGGTGACTCTGGTAGAGCTAAAACGCCGAAAAATAAAATCAGTGCAGGGACAGCAGCGAGTCCTAACATCACGCGCCAAGCCATCGTTTCAGGTAACCCTTTTAGCAAATAATCTGCAACATAGGAAAGGAGCATGCCAGAAGCAATCATCACTTGATTGATCCCTGACAATCTTCCCCTTAGTCTAGCAGGAGCCATTTCAGACATATAAGCAGGAACTAGGGCAGATGCAGCGCCAACAGCTAAACCTAGAAGAATCCTTGCTGCAATCAGAAAATAAGAACCATTGTGAGGGGCAGATGCAGAAAGGACAGAACCAGCCATAAAAATAAGTGCAGAAAGAAGAATCATTTTTCGTCGTCCAAGCTTATCAGAAAGAAGACCAGATAAAGAGCCACCAAGGATCGCACCTAACATGACCGAAGACGTGATCCATCCTATCAAAGAAGCCTTACCTGCCAAACCCCAATCATGTTGTAAAAAAGGTAAAGCGCCGGTCATAACACCAATATCATATCCAAATAGAATGCCGCCAAATGCGCCAAAAAAATAAATAAACGATGAGGAAACTTTTTTTTCTTTTTTCATAAGTATTCTCTCCTTCTAGAATTTCGAGAAGGCGGTTGATCAGATTTTGTAAGCAATTTCATTCTATAACTTATGTACGTACAAAACAAGTGTTTTTTATTATATTCTTGAAAATAACCACTTGACATGTACGTACAAAAGCATACAATAATCATTGTAAGCGCTACTAAAAAAGACGGTTTGATCAGGTTTGACGAGAAGGAGGGAGTTAGATCATTATGAAGGAAGTAAATGCGCAAAGTATGTTAGATGTCATAGATGGTCGTACATCTTTAGGAATTGAGTTTGGATCAACTAGGATCAAAGCTGTATTGATTGATTCATCTTTTACTCCTATTGCCGCTGGTAGTTATGAGTGGGAAAACAAACTAGAAAATGGTATCTGGACCTATTCATTAGAAGATATTTGGAAAGGACTGCGCGTCAGTTACCGAAAAATGGCAGCAGAAGTATTCGAAATCTATGGCGAGAATCTTACAACGATCGGGTCGATTGGGTTCAGTGCAATGATGCACGGTTATCTAGCATTTGATAGCAAGGAACAGTTACTAGTACCATTTCGTACTTGGCGAAATACAATCACTGAAGAAGCAGAACGAATATTAACGGAAAAATTTCAATACAATATTCCGCAGAGATGGAGTATCGCTCATTTGTATCAAGCTATCTTGAATAAAGAAGAACATGTGAGAGAAATTGATTTTTTGACAACGCTTGCAGGGTATGTTCATTGGCAGCTTACTGGTGAGAAAGTACTAGGCGTAGGAGATGCATCAGGCATGTTTCCTATCGATCCTTCAACGAAAACCTACCATCAAGAAATGAAAAATATTTTTGGTCAATTAATCGAAAAAGAGCGTATAGCGATTGATTTGGATCACATTTTGCCTAAAGTTCTAGTAGCAGGAGAAGAAGCTGGCAAGTTGAGCGAATCAGGGGCTTATCTGATCGACCCTACGGGAAACCTGAAGCCAGGAATCCCGATTTGTCCGCCAGAAGGAGATGCAGGAACCGGTATGGTCGCTACGAACAGTGTAGCCAAACGGACAGGGAACATTTCGGCTGGTACTTCCGCCTTCGCTATGATCGTATTAGAAAAAGAACTAGAAAATGTCCATCCGGAAATCGACATGGTCACTACACCTTCAGGAGAACTAGTAGGTATGGTTCATACGAATAACTGCTCTTCGGATATCAATGCTTGGGTCAATATTTTTGAAGAATTTACCAATTCTTTGGGTATGGAGATAAGCAGAGATAAATTATTCACGGTATTATTCAACAAAGCGCTAGAAGGCGATACGGATTGCGGGGGATTACTTTCTTATGGTTATTTTTCCGGTGAAAACATTACAGGAGTAAATGAAGGAAGGCCATTATTTGTACGTACACCAGGTAGCCGTTTTGATTTAGCGAATTTCATGCGGATCCATTTAGCCAGTGCTTTTGGCGCAATGAGAATCGGAATGGATATATTGAAATCTGAGGATGTCCAAATTGATCGTTTAGTGGGGCATGGGGGGATTTTTAAAACACCAGAAGTTGGCCAGCGGATTCTAGCATCTGCTATGGAGGCGCCAGTTACAGTGATGGACACAGCCGGAGAAGGTGGAGCGTGGGGGATCGCGTTATTAGCAGCCTATATGATGGATCGACATGGGAAATCTTTAGAAAACTTCTTGGCAGAAGACGTGTTTGGACAAGACCAAGGAATCACCATCACACCTTCAGCAGAAGAAATAGCAGGCTATCAGATATTTATGAGTCGTTACCGTGAGGGGATCGACATTGAAAAAACAGCGATTCATCAATTGCAAGAAAAAGGAGTGATAGAAAATGCTGGAACAACTGAAAGAAGAAGTGTATCAAGCAAATCTTGACTTGCCTAAACACGGACTTGTCAAATATACATGGGGAAATGTGAGCGCTTTTGATCCTGATACACAATATTTCGTTATCAAACCTAGCGGGGTCAGCTATGAAGAGATGACAGCAGACGACATGGTCGTTGTGGACTTGGACAATCATATCATTGAAGGCAAACTCAATCCCTCTTCGGATACGCCTACTCATGCTGTTTTATATCGTTCATTTCCTCAAATCGGAGGAATCGTCCATACTCACTCGACATGGGCGACGATCTGGGCACAAGCAGGATTGGATGTTCCTGCGATGGGGACGACGCATGCAGATACTTTTTATGGATCGGTACCTTGTGCTCGATTTTTGACACAACAGGAAATCGACAGCGGATACGAATATGAAACAGGAAAAGTTATCATAGAAACATTCAAAGAACGCAAAATTGATCCCTTAGCAATTCCAGGGGTACTTTTACACGGACACGGTCCATTTACTTGGGGGAAAGATGCGCAAAGTGCGGTAATGAACGCAGTCGTACTAGATGAAGTATGCAAGATGAATTTATTTACCAGACAGCTCAATTCATTTTCAGAAGAGCTGCCTCAACGGATTTTAGATAAACATTATTTACGAAAACACGGAAAAAATGCGTATTACGGACAAAACAAATAAAAGGAGTGGCTAATTATGTTGAATATTGGAGAAAAAGAATTTTGGTTTGTTGTAGGATCACAGCATTTATATGGGGAAGAAGCACTGCGAGAAGTAAAGAAACATGCACAAGAAATGGTCGATGAACTGAATGAAAATGGCCAATTGCCTTATCCTATCCGCCTTCAAGAATTAGCAGTTACTGCTGATACGATCACAAAAATCATGAAAGAGGTCAATTATCGAGAAGAAGTAGCAGGTGTGATCACTTGGATGCATACTTTCTCACCAGCAAAAATGTGGATCCGTGGGACAAAGCTTCTACAAAAACCATTGCTTCATTTAGCTACGCAATATAACGAAAGCATTCCTTGGAAAACGATCGATATGGATTTCATGAATTTAAATCAATCCGCTCATGGCGACCGCGAATATGGGTTCATCAATGCTCGATTAAATAAACAAAATAAAATCGTCGTTGGCTACTGGAAACGACCTGAGATCCAAAAAGAGATTGCTGATTGGATGGATGTTGCAGTAGCCTATAATGAAAGTTTTGGAATAAAAGTGGCTCGTTTTGGTGACAACATGAGAAACGTGGGTGTCACAGAAGGAGACAAAGTGGAAGCACAGATTCAATTTGGTTGGACTGTTGATTATTTTGGTATCGGAGATCTTGTACAAGTAATCGATCGCGTGTCAGACGAAGAAGTCGAACAATTATTTGAAGAGTACAAGGAATTGTATACCTTCGACTATGGTGATTATGAAGAAAAGACATGGGAAGAACATGTAAAAGTACAAGCTCAGCAGGAAATCGGTATTCGCCGTTTCTTAGAAGAAGGAGGCTATAACGCTTTTACGACTAATTTTGAAGACCTTTATGGAATGAAACAACTGCCTGGACTAGCTGTACAACGTTTGATGGCAGAAGGATACGGTTTTGCTGGGGAAGGCGACTGGAAAACTGCAGCGATTGATCGGTTGCTGAAAATCATGGCTCGAGGAAAAGATACAGGATTCATGGAAGATTATACTTACGAGCTAGCTAGTGGCCAAGAAGCAATCTTGGAATCCCATATGATGGAAGTAGATCCGACGCTTGCTGCGACGAAACCAAGAATCGTTGTTTCTCCTTTATCAATGGGAGATAGAGAAGATCCGGCGCGTCTTGTATTTGATGGGAAAGCAGGAGAAGGGGTAGTCGTATCAATGGCAGATTTCGGTACGCATTATAAACTGCTGATCAATGAAGTAGAAGCCTTTGAACCAACGACTGAAGCACCTAATTTGCCTGTTGCACGTGTGTTATGGAAAACTAAACCGAATTTCCATGAAGGTGTCCATTCATGGATTCAGGCAGGTGGCGGTCATCATACCGTTGTCTCGCTAAATCTAACAACAGATCAAATTGAAACATGGGCAAAATTAGTTGAGTTGGAAACAGTTGTTATTAGATAAAAAGAGGTTGTGAAAAAGCCACTTAGTTTTAAGAAATAAGTAGAGATTGACGAAATTTGCTTTTCAACTATTTTTGAAATTTTGGCTTATCATCAATGTCAGCTAACTGAACACCATTTATCAAGAAATCTCACCCACAATATTTTGCTCTCAAAAATAAGGCTTATGGCAGTAACTTGTCATGGCCTTATTTTTATCACTAAGCCTACTCTGCTCTAACTGCTATTTTTGCTTCTAGGAAGTCAAATGGTAAACAGTTGTCTAATTGCAAAAATTTCGAGATACTTGTTAGTAAGGAGGGGGTTTTATGTATCACGTTCATTTGATTGATGCTATTCCAGAACAAGAGATAGAAAAGTTACAAGGGGAATATTTCAAAATAATAGATGATTTGCCAGCCGAAGGAATAGTCATTCGTAGTACGAAAGTGAAAGACGAATGGCTTACACCAGATTTGCTAGCAATTTCAAGAGCTGGTGTTGGGGTGAACACGATCAACGTTGAAAAAGCTTCTGAAAACGGAACGATCGTCATGAATACACCAGGTGTAAATGCTAATGCAGTAAAAGAGCTTGTTTTGTGCTGTTTGCTCTTATCTTCCCGTCCGATAATCGAAGCAAGTCGTATGGTACAAACACTAACAGGTCCTAATATTTTAGAACAGGCAGAAAACAAAAGAAGTGCTTATGTGGGACGAGAGTTGCAAGGCAAAACCATTGGCCTTCTTGGTCTTGGCGCGGTAGGTACAAAAGTAGCGCTAAGTTGCTATGGCTTAGGGATGGATGTCTTGGGTTATTCTATCCGCGATGCCCAGTTGGATTATGTTCGGCAAGCAGATTTAGAAACAGTTCTTTCTGCCTCGGATTACATCGTAGTCATGCTGCCATTGACAGAAGATACAAAAGGATTGATCGATCAGGTGAATATAGAAAAAATGAAAAAAGATGCTGTACTTATCAATGTAGGAAGAAGTGAAATCGTTGATAAATATGCTGTTATGCAAGCATTGGAAAAACAACATCTGGCCAAATACGTGACTGATTTCCCAGAAGAAGAGTTCTTAGAAAATGACCGTATACTTATGTTGCCTCATCTAGGGGGATCGACTCAGGAAGCTTTGGCAGACAGCGGACGTTTGGCAGTTGAAGCCTTAAAAGATTATCTTTTGTTCGGTACGGTTAGAGAAGCGGTCAATTATCCATCCGCACGAATGTTTTTCCAAGCGCCGTTTCGATTCACTATATTTTATCAAAAGAAAACCAATATATTAGCAGAGATATTTTCTCTGCTGAATGAGAACGAGCTAGCGATCGCAGATATATCGCGTAACCATAAGAATGAGCATGTCTACATATTGATTGACATAGACAGTACTGATTTTGAACAGCTCAATCAAGTGAAACAACAGCTAGAAAAAATTTCTGGAGTACGAAAAGTCCGCTTATTAAAGAAACCAGAAAGGTCATAAAGCAAGAGAATATTTGGATTTCATTAATTCTTCTTTCCGTTCTTTACTTTCGAATTTCGTACAACTAAAATAAGAGAAACAACATTCTTTTGTTGATAGAAATGAAGGAGCAAGCATTTGAAAAGATATATAAGCAGACTTTCAACCAAACAGAAAAAGATTTTAAAAGGAACAGCAACGATCATCAGTATCTTTTTTCTTGTTGTTTTTAGTAATTTGTTTTTGCAATGGTGTCAAAATGATCTATCCGTAGACCTTGCGTTGAAATTTGCTTTTTCTTGGCATACGGAAAAATTCTTCTTAGCCTGTCTCGTCTTGCTGATCATTCTTATTTTTCTGATTGCACTAGCAGGATCTGTCCCTTTAGGTTCCCTTACGTATGTCGTAACCATCGGTGTGTTAGGTTTTGCAAATTATATGAAAATGAGTTATCGGCAAGAACCGATTTATCCAGACGATTTGAAGATGATCACTGAAATCGGATTGCTGAAAGATATGACCGGCACTATGCTGTTTACAGTGATCTTAGCTGCCGCAGGAACAGTGCTAGGATTGTTTTGCTGGTACATGTTTCGAAGCCTGAAAAAAGGAAGGCGATTCCAATTGATCCGATTAACGACACTGCTTGTGGCAATTGGACTACTAGGATATATCAGTAATTTCAACAATCCCGATAATTTGTTGCGAAAAGCATATAATAAAACGGCACTATGGATACCTTACAGTCAGAAAATGAACTACTATAACACTGGTTTTATCGGTGGGTTTTTGTACAATCTGAAGGTAGAACCAATGGATGAACCTGAAGGATATTCGAAAGCAAAGATCAAAGAAATCACTGAAAAATACCAGAAGCTAGCAGATGAAAAAAATAAAGCTGTAGAGGAAGAGTCGCCGAACATCGTGTTCGTGATGAGTGAAAGTTTCTCAGATCCTAGTCGATTAAACGGCGTAGAAGTATCTGGTGAGCCATTGGCAGATTATTATGAAGTAGCTGATCAAACATATAGTGGCAATATGCTTTCTCAAAACTATGGCGGTGGAACAGCAAATATCGAATTCGAAGCATTGACTGGTTTTTCTATGGCGTTATTTAATGCGCAACTCACCACCCCTTACACGATGCTTGTACCAAAAATGGATCAGCTTCCTTCTATCGTTTCAGCGTTAAACGCACAATCATACCAGACGACAGCGATCCATCCATACAATACTTCGATGTATAAAAGAGAGGATGTTTATCAGACATTAGGATTTGACCAGTTCATCAGCGAGCGTACGATGACCTATACGGATACGATAGAGAATAATCCATATATTTCTGATGAGTCAGCTTACAAAGAAGTAATGACACTTCTCAAGGAAGAAAAAGCACCTCAGTTCATTCATTTAGTCACGATGCAGACACATATGCCTTACAATGGAAAGTATGATAGACTGGGCTATTCTGCAGAAATTTCAGATGGAAGTGGGACGCTTGACTTAGAGAATTATCTGCAAGATATTTCCTATAGCAGCGCGGCACTGAAGCAGTTCACGGAAGAATTGAAGAATCTTTCTAGAAGGACTCTAGTTGTTTTTTGGGGGGATCATCTGCCAGGAATCTATTCAGATACCATCCAAGCCAAAAATGATAAACAAACATTACATGAAACACAATTCTTGATGTTCGACAGTAAAGGGAAATTAGAAAAGCAAACGACTCAAGATGCAATCACCAGTCCTTTTTATTTTGCAGCGAATCTAATGGAACAGACGAATCAGACAACGAATGGTTTTTATCAGCTGCTTTTATCATTAGAACAAGAACTTCCGGCGTTTGAACGAGAACTGTACTATCAAAACGGACAGTGGTATAAAGAAGCGCAATTCAATCGCTCGCAACAAGAGATTTACGACGAATATCAATTGATTCAATATGACATTGTCGCAGGGAAACAATATAGTTTAGCAGATGGTTTCTTTGAGCACGAATAAAAATGGCGAGCTGTATAGAAACCATTAAATTTTTTCAAGTACTTGTCATTTGAGGATAAAAACAAGTAGAATAAATAATAACAATAATGGAGAAAGTAGGAAAACAAACATGTTACCGAATATTGGCTATTATGTGCAGTCCATCGATCAAATCGTCAAGGAAACCGAAGCAATCGGAGAAGGAATGCATCCGAAATATGAAGTGATCAGAAACGCAATCGATGAAGGAAAAACAAGTGAACTGGACAGATCGATCCTTGAAGAGACCGTCCAGTTATTTGAAGAAGGAACAAAAAAATATCGGGCAATGCTTAAGAAAGTCAGTACATTGCGCCCACCAGCAAAAGCAATGGGCATTCATAAAAATTTTGAAAAAGCTTATCTTTCATATGTAGCAGGCTGTGAAGAAATGATTCAAAGTATTGATCTTGAGTCAGGAGTAGATAAAGATTTATTCAATACATCTGAAGCAAAACAAGACCAAGCGACTGACCAATTGACAGCTGCCATCCAAAAAATGACTAATTTGTTATTGAAAAAATAAAAGAAAAATTTGATGATAATAAAAACTAGAGTTATCTAATATAAATGTAATATTGTCTTTATGATAGAGTGAACAAAATCCTTTATGATAAGAACATACCTATAACCAACAACCTTGTACTTACTCAAAATTGAGTAAATACTCCTTTTCCGCAGAGTCTAACCAACTCGGCGGTTTTTTTATTTATAGAAAAGGACATCAGAACAGATGAAAAAGTCTTGCGCTGATGTCCTTTTCAGATAGTATGGAAGGTTGATTAGTTTTCTACATTCCGTACATATTGTTCAAAGTAGTTCTGTAAATCGGCTTTGAGTTTCTGATATTCCTCTTCGCTATACTCTTTATCTTCGATTTTTCCATCAAAGAAAGGAATATTCAGTTCTTCCCGCAGCCTGTCTAATACGTCTTGCTGATTCATTTTATTCTCCTTTTCTTGCTAACGATCAAAATAAACACAGACACATTCTGGTGCATAGACATCTTTTTGCAATAATTCCAGTAATCCTGTTTCAGGATGACGGCGGTATAATGTCAGATTATCGGTATTCTGATTAGCACATACGACAAAATCATTGCTTGGATCTAGTGCGAAATCGCGAGGAAAATCGCCTTCTGTTGAGATGATTTGTTTATTTTGGATGTGAGAACCATCTTCGGAAACTGCGAATACGGCAATCGAGTTGTGTCCCCGATTAGAAGCGTAAAGGAACTTGCCATCATTGGAAATGCGAATAGCAGCCCCTCCATTTTCACCGTCGAATTCTTCTGGCAAGGTCGATATTTTCTGTAATTCTTCAAAATCACCTGTTTCTTTATCATAAGAAAGCACTCGGACTGTGCTGTCTAATTCACCAAATAAATAGGCGAATTGTCCATTCGGATGAAAGACGAGATGGCGAGGGCCTGTTCCTGGCTCTGCAGTGAAGGTAGTTACAAGATTCAATTTGCCGTTTTCGGACACATCATAAGTATACACACGATCTGTACCAAGATCACATACGACTAATCGTTGGTCAGGAGTCAGATCCGTATAATGGACATGCGCATGATCTTGGTTTTTATGAGGGCCTGTCGCTTCTTGATGGAATACTGAATCCGCTGCTTTCAGCTCGCCATCTCCTAATATGTGATAGACATTTACTTCGCCTTTATGGTAGTTGGCCCCATAGAGCAATTGCCGTGTTTCATCAACCGCTACATAACATAAAGGAGCCCCAGACTCTGTTACCGCATTCAAAAAATGAAAATCCTTATCGTACGCACCGGCACCACCTAATCCGTCTACACTGGTAACCGTGTAAAGATTGCCAGCTTTGCTTTTTGCTAGGTAGGTAGGGCTGTTCTCTTCAACAGCCAATGAAAGACTGGATAATTCTTCTTTTTCTGTATCAAGATCGATCGTATAGATTCCTTTGCTTTCGCGACGCGTATAGGTTCCTAAAATTATCTTTTCGATCATATGAGCTGATTCCTCCTAATGGTAATGAAATAGTTTTCGTTTTTATTCTATCACATAATTATTCCCCACGGCTAAAGAATGAGAATGTGTTATACTGTTTTTGAAAGCAAGTAAAGGAGAGAGTGCGATGATTCAGGCAACGATTACAGAAATTGGAACAGAAGCAATAAACAAGGAAGAACCGATGCTGATTTTGTTCGATAAAACAGCAACAGCTGCCTTGCGAAAATATTCGGTGATTCAAGAGGTGTCGAAAGATGAACCTTTTTCTTTGAAAGCAGGCGGAACGATTACTTTTGATGATCAGTCGTATACGATCGATTATGTCGGTCCGATGGCCAATGGAAATTTAGAGACGGTAGCTCACGTATCATTGATTTTTGATACCTGTCCAGAAGAAGGACAAATTGCAAACGGAATCTATCTCCATCCGCATGAACTGCCTGCTATTGGTTTGGGAAGCCAAATTATTTATAACTAACGGGAGGACTTATGGAAGGGAAAAATAAGAAGAACAGACCGGTGTCTTGGTTTTGGCGCTGGTTTTTAAATAATCAAGTGGTCACAGCTTTACTTGTTGTATTGTTAATATTGCTGATCGTCTTTTTATTTACAAAAGTTTCTTATTTGTTTGCACCGATCTGGCAATTTTTAGCAATCGTAGGACTACCTATCATTCTAGCAGGCATCTTGTATTACTTGATGAATCCAGTAGTTGATTACTTTGAGAAGCGAAAAGTACCAAGGCTCTATAGTATCATTGGGCTGTTTGTTTTGGTCGTTGCATTAATCGTATGGGGAAGCGTAGTGATCATACCTAAGATCCAGGAACAAACAGTCAGCTTTATCAGTAACTTTCCTCAATACGTTGATACGATCGATAATAAATTGACCGAGATCTTGAGAGACCCGCTGTTCAACCAATTTCGAGAACAGTTGGAAACAGCAGGTGATAAGTTCATGAATTCAGCAGGTGATATGATCCAAGACATATCTAAGAGTACAGTTCAGAGTCTTGGGAGTTTTGTTGGTGCGGTAGCGACTATTTTAGTAGCTTTGCTGACGATGCCGTTTATCTTATTTTATTTATTGAAAGATGGTAAGCGATTAGCCCCTTATTTCGTCAAGTTTTTACCAACACGCATGCAAAAACCGACGTTGAATGTGCTGAGTGAAATGAATAGTCAAGTTTCCTCATATATAAGAGGGCAATTAACTGTGGCTTTTGCTGTGGCAATCATGTTTATGATTGGTTTTGCAATCATTGGTTTAGAATATGCTGTCACGTTGGGAATCATTGCAGGGTTCTTGAATCTGATCCCATACTTAGGCTCATTTTTAGCAATGATTCCAGCCATCTTTTTAGCTATTGTGGCAGGTCCATTCATGATCATCAAGGTACTGATCGTTTTTGCAGTAGAACAGACAATAGAAGGACGCTTGATCTCTCCGTTAGTATTGGGAAATCAGTTAGCAATTCATCCAGTAACGATCTTATTAGTGCTGCTGACGTCAGGGAAATTGTTCGGGATCGTTGGTGTGATCTTGGGGATTCCTGTTTATGCAGCAGCTAAAGTAGTGATCACTCATGTTTTTGAATGGTATACAACGATTTCTTCTCTTTATGAAGAAAATCCGTTGAAAAAGCAGAAAGAATAACAAAAAGAGACAGAGGAAAATATCCAAAGCACAAATGTTACTTTGAAGATTTTTCCCTCTGTCTCTTTTATATACATTTACCTCAATTTTAAAATGATTTACCTAAAGCAGTAGCTTTATCTAATGCATTTTGCATCAACTCATCTGCACGGTCAGGGTCATAATCGATTCCTTCGATGAATAGCTGTTCTACTTGATCGATGCCTACAAAGTTCAAAATACCTTTTACATATTGAGAGGCAAAGTCTTGTCCGTTGTATACACCGCCATTAGATTGGATGTGCAGTGCTTTTTTACCTGTCACTAATCCTTCTGGCCCGTTTTCTGTATAGCGGAACGTTTTTCCAGCTACATTGACAGTATCGAACCAAGCTTTTAATTTTGTTGGGATATTTAGATTCCATAAGGCGTTTGCGATAACGATTTTATCAGCAGCAAGGAACTGCTCAGTCAATTCATTGAAACGAGCGATTTTTTGTTGTTGACTTTCTGATAAGGAAGTGAATTCTGCACCAGCACGTAATGCCTCCCAACCTGATAATAATTCTTCATCGATTTCTGGAATATCATCGCGATAAAGTTCCAAAACAGTCACTTCATCATCTGGATGATTTTCTTTATAACTTGTTAAAAAAGACGTCAATGCCTTAACTGTACGTGATTCTTCTGCAGTTAGGGGATGACCTTTGACTACTAAAACAGATGCCATATGCTTACCTTCTCCTTTTTTTGCTATGATTGTTATAACTATGACTAACAAAATCAGTTTACTCGAAAAAGAAAAGGCTATCAAGTCATATTGATAAGGTTGAAAAATAAATAACTAAAAAAAGACAGGATATAAAAGAAGCTGTGACACGATTTTTGTCACAGCCCCCTTTGAATCTAACAAGCAATGTTCAAGCAACGCTTGACTGAAGAGCTTCCATCCCACCAATGATATAAACAGCACGAAATCCGCTAGCAGTAAGTTGATCGGCTAATGCTTCTGATCATCTGCCTGTGTAGCTTAGAATATAATAAAGTTTTTTTGGATCTAGATTTTTTAATTGTCTTGGCAAGATAGCAGCGGGGATAGAAAGCGAGTGGCTTAAGTGTTTTTTTGTGTAATCTAAAGTATTTCTTGTATCTAAAACGATGCTGTCAGCATCGAGAGGCAATTTATTGAAGTCTTGGACACTAATTGATTGGGCCATTTATCTCATCCTTTGTTTAGTATGTGGCTATTTTAATGGGCAGCTCTCATTAATTCAAATGGAAGGATTCCTCTTATCATTTTTTTTATGTATCGGATAATAATGAAAAAAACTATGCAAATGTCTTGCAAAACAGGTGGGAGGTGTTATAATGACATAGCGTCATATGACAATGTGTCATCTTAGAAGAAAGGAGGAACCATATGCCGACACAGACATTTTTCCATTTGCCGAAAGAAAAACAAAAAAGGTTAATTGAAGCGGCGAGAATCGAGTTTTCTAGAGTACCTTTGAAAGAAGCCTCGATTGCTAATATCGTCAAATTAGCGGATATCCCTAGAGGCAGTTTCTATCAGTATTTTGAAGATAAAGAGGATCTTTATTTTTATTACTTTGAGACAATGAGACGTGACAGCTCTAAAGATATGTTGCAACTAATAAAAGAATCCGATGGTGATCTATTCAAAGGATTCGAATCCTATTTTTCTAAAATGATTTATGAGATTTTGGAAGGTGAGAATGCTTCTTTTTATCGTAACTTGTTTATGAACATGGATTACCGTGCCTCAAGAAAAGTCGCTCCTCATACGAGTCGCCAAAAAACGCCTCATGATCCACATAAAGAACACAAACAAGATGCAAAAGAGTTGCTTGAATTGATTGATCGGACGAAGTTGAAAGTAAAAAATGATCATGAATTGGAGTTACTGATCCAATTAGTCATGAATACTGTATTTACAACAATTGCGCATTCGTATCGCTTATTTTCAACATCCGAAGATTACTCAGCAGAGCAAGCAATCAGTGAATTCAATTTGAAACTTTCTTGGCTGAAAAACGGAGTATATAAATAGAAAGAAGGGAACTAGATGCTAAAAATCGTAAAACGGATCTCCTTGACTTCAGCAATTGCAGCTGCAGTTTTCATGGTGATCCAAGTACTGGCAGATTTATATTTGCCGACACTTACCTCCAATATCATTGATAAAGGGGTAGCGCAAGGAGATGTCGATTATATTTGGCATACAGGTTTTGTGATGATCGGTTTTTCTTTGATCAGTATCTTAGCCGCTATTGCAAATACATTTTTTGCTACTCGAGAATCACAGAAACTGGGTAAGCAATTGCGTACGGATGTCTATAAAAAATCAGAGAGCCTGACAAAAGATGCGTTTGACAAATACGGAACGGCCTCTTTGATCACAAGAACAACCAATGATGTGACTCAAATCCAAATGGTCACACAAATGTTTTTACGTATGATGATCAATGCACCAATCACGTTGATTGGCGCGAGTATACTTGCTTATCAAAAAGATCATCAGTTGACAAAAATCTTCTTAGTCGTCATCCCAGTAATGATTATTTTGATTGGCGGAATCATGTATTTTGCTGTTCCATTATTCAAAAGCATGCAAAAGAAAACTGACCGTTTGAACCTGGTATTTCGAGAAGGGTTGACAGGTGTCAGAGTCATCCGCGCATTCGATAAGACGCGCTTTGAAGAAAATCGTTTTGATTTAGTGAATAAAGACTATACAAATACGGCAATCAAAGTGAATACGATCGTCGCATTGATGATGCCGATGATGACATTGATCATGAGCGGTACAAACGTAGCAATCACTTGGTTTGGTGGACACTACATAGCAGATATGACCTTAGAAGTCGGTAATCTGATTGCATTTATGACTTATGCGATGCAGATCTTGATCAGCTTTATGATGCTTTCCGCTATTTTCATCATGGTACCTCGTGCACAAGCTTCAGCTGACCGTATCAATGAGGTGTTGGATGAAAAAATCGGTATCCATGACCCTGAAAATCCTAAAACCGTTTCTTTTGCTGGAAAAGAAGCAACATTGGCCTTCAATCATGTCAATTATCGATATCATGGAGCAGAAAAACTTGCATTGGAAGATATTGATTTTCAAGCTAAGTCGGGCGAGATTGTCGCAATCATAGGAGGAACTGGTTCAGGTAAAACGACCTTAGTCAATTTGATCCCCCGATTATATGACATCGAATCTGGTTCGATCCAAATAAACGGAACGGACGTCAGTGAAATGACTCAATATAATTTGCGGGAGCTAATGGGCTTTGTTCCTCAAAAAGCAGTTCTTTTCTCTGGAACGATCCGAGACAATATGCAGTATGGTAAGCCGGATGCAACAGATGAAATGATTTGGGAAGCATTAGAAATCGCACAAGCTAAAGATTTTGTTTCAGAGATGGAAGATGGCTTAGACAGCCATGTGGAACAAGGAGGAGGAAACTTCTCCGGCGGACAAAGACAGCGTCTAGCAATTGCACGGGCATTAGTCAAAACAGCAGACATTTATGTGTTTGATGATTCCTTCTCAGCATTGGATTTCAAAACGGATGCCAATCTTCGCCAAGCGTTGAAAACGAATATGAAAGAAAGTATCACGGTTTTAGTTGCTCAACGAGTAAGTACAGTAATGGATGCAGATATGATCCTTGTACTAGATGAAGGAAAACTAGTTGGCAAAGGAACACATGAAGAACTATTGGCAACAAATGAAACTTATCAAGAAATCGTTCATTCACAACTAAGAGAGGAGGACTTAGCATGAGTAAAACAAACACACGTCCCTCTCACGGACCAGCAGGCGGTCCAGGACACGGCGGACCTGGCAGGAATCTCGGTGTAAAAGGGGAAAAGCCTAAAAATTTCTGGGGAACAGTACGCCGATTGTTTGGCTATATGTCTAAACGTATGGTTGCAATCATCGCTGTATTTGTACTAGCAATAGCAGCCGTGATTTTCCAAATCCAAACACCAAAAGTTTTGGGGAAAGCAACTACAGAAATATTCAAAGGTGTAATGGCTGGCGCGCAACAGATGCAACAAGGGCAACAAGTAACAAAATTTCCGATAGATTTTGATAAAATTGCGCAAATCATTGCAACAGTAATCGTGATGTATTTGATCTCAGCTGTATTCAACTTTTTACAGCAGTTTATTATGACACGTGTTTCACAGCGGACAGTTTATGAGTTGCGTCATGACTTGGAAGCCAAAATGAATCGTGTACCGATTTCCTATTATGATACACATACAAATGGCGATATCATGTCTCGAGCAATCAATGATATGGATAACATCGCAAGCACGCTGCAACAAAATTTGACTCAATTTGTAACTAGTGCAGTCACATTGATCGGGGTCATCGTGATGATGCTTTCAATCAGCTGGCAATTAACGTTAGTCGCGTTATTGATGATTCCTTTAAGCTTGATCATCGTTATGGTCGTTGCGCCAAAATCACAAGTGTTTTTCGCAGATCAGCAAAAAAGTTTAGGTTTATTGAATAACCAAGTAGAAGAAACATATGGTGGTCATACGATTGTTAAAACATTCAATCATACTGAAAAAGATCAGGAAGTATTTGAAAAAGAAAATCAGAATCTGTATGCCGCTGGTTGGAAAGCTCAATTTATTTCGGCAATCATCATGCCGTTGATGAATTTCGTTAAAAATCTAGGCTATGTGTTCGTCGCTGTACTAGGCGGAGTAAAAGTTGCAAATGGGAACATGACATTAGGGGATGTTCAAGCATTCTTACAATATACGACACAGTTCTCTCAACCAATCACTCAACTTGCAAGTTTGATGAACACTATCCAATCAACAGTTGCTTCAGCCGAACGGGTATTTGAAGTGTTGGATGAAGAAGAGATGTCCAATGAAAAATCTGGCCTTCCAGAAGAAAAAGATACACCATACAAAGTTCGTTTTGAAAATGTTCAATTCGGCTACACACCAGATAACTTGCTAATGACTGATTTCAACTTGGATGTCAAACCTGGTGAGATGGTCGCTATTGTAGGGCCAACCGGTGCAGGAAAGACGACACTGATCAACCTTCTTGAACGGTTTTACGATGTTTCTGGAGGCAGTATTCGTTACGATGGTGTAGATACCCGTGACCTTTCACGTGATGAATTGCGCGCACAGTTTTCAATGGTACTGCAAGATACTTGGCTGTTTACAGGAAGTATCTATGACAATATCAAATATGGGAACGACGATGCAACAGATGAACAAGTCATTGAAGCTGCTAAAGCCGCTCACGTAGATGATTTTGTTCGTAAATTGCCAGAAGGATATAACACTGTATTAAACGAGGATGCAAGCAATATTTCGCAAGGGCAACGTCAGCTGATCACTATTGCGCGGGCATTCTTAGCAAATCCGGATGTCCTGATCCTTGATGAAGCAACATCTAGTGTAGATACACGAACAGAAATACTGATTCAAAAAGCGATGAATCGCCTATTGGAAAACCGAACAAGTTTTGTTGTCGCTCACCGCTTGTCTACAATACGCGATGCAGACAACATTATTGTGATGAATCATGGTTCGATCGTAGAAACTGGAAACCACGATACATTGATGGAAAAAGACGGATTCTATGCAGATCTTTATAACAGTCAGTTTTCTGAAGAAGAAGCTTCATAGAAACGTACAAATTTATTATTTTTCTTTACCGCATGAAGCACATTTCAAGAAAATGAGTTTCATGTGGTTTTTTACTCATTTATTTATAAAAAACAAGTAAAATGCGAAGTTTCTCACACTTTTTTTAACAAAATCAAAGTTATTGCTTGAAAGAAGAAGAATCCATCGTTAAAATAAAGCTTGACGTAGAGGGGAGCAAGAAATATGAGAGATTTTCAATTGGGGGCTGCCACCTATTTAAAAAGTGTAGCCATTCGGGTGAAAGACCGAGATAAAATGATTGATTTTTACAAGAACGTTGTTGGCTTTGATTTGAAAAGAGAAGAAAACGAATTAGCCATTTTAGGAACAGAAGAAGCTGGAAGTGAAATGTTGCTGCTGGAAGAAAGTCCTAGAGCGAATGATCACATGGGGGAGATCAAAAAGCTGAACCGTTTCTCATTGATTATCCCTAGCACAGAAGAAATGGCAGATATTCTTTGCCGTATTCGTAAAATGAATTATCCAATCAAAGAAGCTTTAGAAGATCATGGTCGTATGGGGATTTTACTCGTAGACCCAGAAGAGAATGAATTAGAAATTTACCATGAAGAGAATAAGAGTGACCAAAGAGAAGTTCCAGAGACGATGGATCAAGAAGCGTTGTTAAGAAAATCTGAAGAAAAATTCAGTAAACTATCAGCAGGATCTTTTTTTGAGAAAATCCATTTAAATGTTACTGATTTAGCAAAAGAACGCCAATTTCTTAATCGTGTCCTTGGTTTGAAGATACATAATGAAGAAGAGGGCATCCATGTATTGAATGAAGGAGACTTCCATGTTGGATTGACAGAAGCAAGTGGTGGTGCCATCGATTTGCCTACAGATGAAGTGATTGGCCTTGATTTTCTGAAATTCATGATTGATACTGAAAGCATGGAAGGACTGATTGCTCACTTGCAGCAATTATCAGTCAATTTCTTCTTGGACAAAAAGCATACAGTACTCACAATCTATGATGCCATAGGAATCGAATGGTGGTTCGTCAGTGAGCCAAAAGAAAAGAATAAAACTGACATTCGATGCGACGCTTAACTTTTTCTTTCTTAACGATTGTCGCATGTCTCGTCATTTTATGAACGGTCATACTATTACTTGTTCTAGAGATAGAAAGAGCAAACGGTATACCGAATGAAACTGCGTGGTTTTCCGCGCAGTTTTTTTTGTGTAAAAAGGTTGATTCCTCATAGATTAAGCTTTAAGCTTGGACTGTAAGAATTTGACAGAAAAGCAGGAGAAGAAGATGTACCCACAAACGAAACAGCTTATTTTGAAAAAAATGGAAGAAGGATTTTATCCAGGTGTAGCAGCCGCCTTCATCAAAGAAAATCAAGTAGAATCATTTACAGCTGGCTTTGCCCAAGTCGTTCCTGAAAAACAGCCGATGACAGAAGATCTGTTGTTTGATGCAGCATCACTGACGAAAGTCGTTGCAACCACTTCATTAGTTTTGCGTCTATTAGAAGATGGAAAAATAGAACTCGATCAACCACTGCATAAATATCTTTCTGAATTCGAAAATCAGACAATCACTTTGCGTCATTTACTGACACATACTTCTGATATCAAAACATGGATACCAAACAGAGATGAGCTATCTCAGGAAGAATTGATTGCCGCTTATTTGAAGCTAGAACCAGGTGAGCAACTAGGAAAAGAAGTAAAATATACAGATGCCGGAACGATTCTTCTTGGATTGATGCTGGAAAAAATTTACCAAGAAACTGCAGTGGAAGTCTTTCAAGAACAAGTATTGGAACCATTAGAAATGATGAACAGCTTATTTCTTCCTTTTCCTTCCAAAAAAATCGTTCCCACAGAACAACTGCCTTCGGGTGAGGTTTTGCGTGGACAAACTCATGATCCGAAAGCAAGAGTTTTAGCTGAACATGCAGGAAATGCTGGGCTCTTTATCGATTTGAACGACAGCATTACTTTTGTCCAAATGTATTTGAACAAGGGAAAAATCAGTAATGGTCGGTTTTTAGAAGAAGAAACGATTGATTCTTTGCTACAAGATCAAACTCCAGAAAGAAATGGCTATCGTTCTCTAGGGTGGGATTTAAAAAAAGATGTAGGAGACGGTCATGCGATTCTTTTTCATACTGGTTATACAGGTACGTTTTTCTTGATTGATATAAAAACACAAGAAGCGTTGATATTTTTGTCTAATCGCGTACATCCTGTCGATCATCGTGCGGAGTATCTCATATGTCGAGATGAAATTGTTGAAAATTTTTTGAAAGAGAAAGCGGTATTACAGAAATAATGCTATAATAGCTATGAAAAATGAGAGGAGTTTGAATTATGCAAGAACCTATGTTTTTAAAACCAGTTTTTCAAGAAAAAATTTGGGGAGGAAGCCGCTTACGTTCAGTCTTCGGTTTTGATATCCCTAACGATAAAATCGGAGAAGATTGGGCGATCAGTGCGCATCCTCATGGTGTCAGTGTAGTAGAAAATGGCGAATTCAAAGGGAAAAGATTAGATGAACTATGGTCAGAACACAAGGAATTGTTTGGCCATCCTTCAGAACCAGTGTTTCCATTGTTGATCAAGATCTTAGATGCAGAAGATGATCTATCTGTACAAGTACATCCAGATGATGCCTATGGGATGAAACATGAAGGTGAATTAGGAAAAACTGAATGCTGGTATATCATCGATGCTGAACCTGGTGCAGAAATTATCTACGGTCATCATGCAAAGACAAGAGAAGAACTAGCTGAGATGATCAAAGAGGGGCGCTGGGATGACCTTTTGAAGAAAGTACCAGTTAAAAAAGGTGATTTCTTTTATGTACCAAGCGGAACGATCCATGCTATTGGTAAAGGGATCATGATTTTAGAAACACAACAAAGCTCCGATACGACTTATCGCGTGTATGACTATGACAGAAAAGATGCGCAAGGACAAACAAGAGAGCTGCATATCCAACAATCGATTGATGTAACAACTGTCCCTGCCAAAACACCAGAATTACAAATCAAAGAAGTCCGAAAAGGGAATTCATCGATCGTCACTTATTTAGAAACTGAGTTTTTCAATGTATATGAGTGGGATATTAAAGGAATCACATCTTTCAAAAAACAAGCCCCTTATACGTTGATGACAGTGATTGAAGGAGCAGGAGACCTTGTTGTTGACGGAAAAACATATCCATTAGAAAAAGGAACAAGCTGTATCATTCCAAGTGGCGTTTCTGAGTGGACGGTCCAAGGTGAACTAGCAATCATTGCGTCTGAACCAGGCAAATAGTTCCCAGATAGCTGAAAGCGGCAGACGGTTTTCGTTTGCTGCTTTTTCTACATAAAATCCGTCTATCAATAAATAGAAGTATGGTGAAAAAGATGGAATACAAATGGAAAGCAAACGGCAGCAGTCGAGTGTTTACGAAACAACTGAGAAAAGCCGGACACCACTTGAATGAGATGATCATGCCCAACCTAAGTCTGTTTATTGCTTGGGGAATCTTATCATTAGTAATAAAAGGTGTGTCTGGCGATTTGCACGCCACGTTGGAAGAGGTATGCCACTGGATGATTCAACTGCTTTTACCAATCTTGATCAGCTATTCAGGCGGAAAATCGGTAGGGGGACAAAAAGGGGCAGTCGCGGGCGCAATCGCTTCTTTAGGGTTGATTGCTCGTTCCGATGCCCCGCAAATCGTAGGAGCGATGATTATAGGGCCGCTTGCCGGCATCTTGTATGAACAATTTGTTTCTAGATTTCATGAGAAATTCAAAGCTGGGTATGAAATGCTTGTCAGCAACTTACTAGTAGGGCTGATTGGTAGTATTATTTGTATAATTGGAATCGTTTTTATTGAGCCAGCTTTAAATAGTTTCCACCTGTTGCTTGTCTCCGTCGTGTCTTGGCTAGTCAAAATGAATCTGTTGCCGCTTGTCAGTTTGATCCTAGAACCTCTAAAAGTATTATTTTTTAATAATGCAATCAACCATGGTGTGTTGACACCTTTAGGAATCGAATTCTCACAAGCAGTCGGACACTCTTACCTGTTTTTGATGGAGGCAAATCCGGGACCTGGTTTAGGGATCTTACTTGCTATCCTTTGTTTTGCAAAAAAACAGGAAAAAGTAAACGCAAGTGGAGCGTTGATGATCCATGCGATTGGTGGGATTCACGAAATTTATTTTCCGTTTGTCTTGTTGCGTCCATCTCTGTTTTTAGCTGTAATGGTTGGTGGAGCAAGCGGCACGTTGATATTCCAATGGTTAGATGCGGGATTAGCTACTCCTGTATCGCCCGGGTCACTACTCGTGATTTTTGCCAATACGCCTTATCTGCAACTAGCTGGGGTAAGTATAGGGATAGCAATCAGTACATTTGTAACCTTCATTTGTGCAACGCTGCTATTGAAATTACCGAAAAAAGAAAAAGGAGACAACACGGTCAAAGAAAGGGGAGAAATCTTGGAACTATCTACCATTCATTCTGTCGTTTTTGCGTGTGACTCAGGCATGGGATCAAGCGCTATGGGAGCCGCCTTGCTGAAGAAAAAATTAGCAGCGGAAAAAATTGATCTCGCTGTTGGATACAGCTCTGTCTATGAATTGAACAATCAAGTAAATCAGCTTGTTATCGTCCAACATGAATTAGCGGATCTTGCAAGAGAAAAAGTACCTCAAAGTCAAATTTTCGTACTGGATCACTTTTTGGAAACAGATATCTTGCTGTCACGAATAAAAGAAGCGATCCACGAACCAAATTGGAAAGAAAAAAAAGAGGGAGTAGAAGTAGTAGAACAGAAAAAATCGCCCGTCAACGTTGTGTTTTTGTATAAAAATAATAGACGTGGTTCACAAACCATGGGCATGGCGATTTTAAGTCAATTAGCAAAAAAAGAGAAAAAACAGTTTGTTATCTTAAAGGAACCAATCGAACAGCTCAAAATCCAAGAAGAAACGATTTATATCGCACAAAGAGAACTAGCTGTAAATGAACAGCTAAAAGAAACGATCCCTCAGCTAGTCCTAGTGGAACATTGGGTAGCTACGAATGAATACGAAAAACTCGTGAAGGGAGAAAAATAAGATGTACTTATCGCCCAGAGAAAAACAATTATTAGCAGAATTTCTCAGCAGTCCCTCACCTGTGACTATCCAAAAAATGATGAATTTATTGAAAGTCAGCAAGCGGACCGTTTACCGCGAATTAGATAATCTTGAAGTCTCATTGAAATCGGTAAATGCTTCTTTGAAAAAAGTAGCAAGAGGTTCGTTTGTCATTGAGGCATCGGAAGAAGTAATGGAGCAATTAAAAGAAAATACAGATGGGAAAAGCGAGGATTTGCCTACTGCTAAACGACAGCACGCAATTTTAGCCGAGCTGTTACTAACGACAGAACCGTTGAGTCTTGCCCATTTTATGGAATTATACCGCATCAGTAATACTACTTTTTATGCAGATATCAAACAGTTGGAAGAAAGTACCCGCCAACTGCCTTTGGAAATCATTCGGAACCAAGGATATGAGATCGTAGGACCGGAAAAATACCGTCGGCTTCTAACAGCGAATGTATTAGAATTAGAAATCAATGAATATGAACTTTTTCATAGTATTTCTTTTGATTCATCGCTGAATTACTTTTTTCGATTCGTTGATCCGCAACATCTGTCTCTTGCACGCCAAGTAGTCGGGGAAGAATTGATCCAAAAAAAGACCAATCTAAGTGATAGAAAACTTGAACATTTGGTTTTGATGCTGACATTGACGATGGATCGTGTAACGAAAAATCATTTACTGACAAATGAGACGTATAATGGTCTGGCAAACAAAGAATTGCTTCAGACCGCTAAACGATTATTCTCACGGATTGCTTCTGAGACAAAACAACTTTACCCAGTAAATGAGATCGTCTTTTTTGCAGGATTATTAAATGACTTCACGAACTCATTTGATCAGAATTTCTTTGAAGAAACGTTCGATACACAGCTTGCTTATTTAGTAAAACAACTGATTCAAGAAGTAAGTGAAGAGACGAATGTCCATTTTTATGAAGATGAAACCTTGTACAAAATGCTTTTGACCCATTTGTCTGGTGTGTTTTCAAGAGCCGTTTTACAAGAAGAGACACTGACTAATCCGATTTTAGAAAAAATCATGGTTCAATATGAAGAAATTGCCAATGCAATCCGCCAAGCAGTAGAGCGGATTTTTCAAGAAAAGAAATTATCAGAAGAAGAGATCGCATATATGGTCCTTCATTTTGCAAATTCATTGGAAAAAAGTCCGAAAGAAAGCAATATCAGTATTGCAGGATTTTCACCAAGCGGCTTAGCTTCTACTAGCATGTTGGAACTGCGTTTGAAACGGTATTTTCCTTTCATTCAACAGATTCATTTCTATCGGATCGCTGATTTGAAAAAAATTGATTTACAAGAAGAATATGATATTGTTATTTCTACATCTATTCTACCAGGATATGATGGAACATATATTTTAGTCTCCCCGCTACTGCTAGAAGAGGAAGTCAAGCAGCTAAAAGAAGCTTTTTCGCATATTGAGAAGAAAAAAAGGCAAAAAAATACGTATAACAGCAATAACGAGTGGATGCTAGAAGATACTTATGAGGAAACGATGCATTTCATGGAGCAAATCAATCAATTACTTGATCGTTTCTTTATTCAAGAACTAGATAATCCTAATACGGTCTCTGAAACGATTCGCAGTTTATTTCCTTATTTTCCTGAAGGACTAGTAACGGATGAAGAGGTGGTTCATCGCCGACTGCTTAAGCGATATGAACAAGCACCTATCGGAATTCCTCATACAAATATGGGGTTATTCCATACATCCAGCTCATTGGTTTCTAAACCGATCTTTTGTATTTTCAATTTGAAACAACCGTTGACAATTGACGGGATGGATAGACAGCCAGTCGATTTGTCCCGTATGTTAGTTATGCTGGCGCCTTCGCCAATCCAAGAAAAAGACGGGATTCTTTTAGGAAAGATCAGTGGAGCAATCATCATGAACGATTTGAACACCGAGATCTTCCGTTCAGGAAATAGAGAAATCGTTTATCAATTGTTAGCGAAAATCCTGATTGAAGAAATAAAGAAATGAGGGTGAAAAGATGATCCAGCTACCAGCAGAAAAAATATTGCTCGATCAATCCTATCAAAATTGGAAAGAAGCGTTGACCGAGATCGGCCAGTGGATGACCCAACAAGGGGGAATCAAAGCGGCATATATCCAATCAATGATCGAAAGACAAGAAAAATCGAGTGTCTATATCGGGAATTTCGTAGCCTTGCCACATGGGACTGACAAAGATGAAGAAGTAATAGAAGAAGGGATCTATTTAGTCCAAGTGCCTGATGGTGTGGACTTTGGAACAAAAGAGGAACCAAAAATCGCTACACTCTTATTTGTAGTGGCTTTAAAAAGAGAACATCAGTTAGCTGTGCTCCAAGATTTAGCCTTTTTTTGTTCAGACATCGACCAAGTAATGGCACTCAGTGATGCGGAAACCATTGAAGAAGTCCAAATGATTTTTGAACATGGACATATATAACCAATGTTCTCAGTAAAAAAGATGCCTTGCATCAAGTAATAACTTCAACCAAGTGAAAAATAGGAGACGGTGACAAGATTTTTGTCACCGCTCCTATTATTTTTGTGTTTTAATAGCTCTTTTTTATATAGATAGCGCCCATACCTATGAATAATAGAACGATACTCCATGTACCAAGTGTCAAGATACCATTCATGAAAGTAACCTGTTCTGAAGCTAGTGGCGAGAACATATCTCCTCCTACGATCACATTTTGAAAATCAACATAAGAAGTTGGCAAGTAATGACTGATTGATTCTATCCATTCAATCGAAGAAAACAAGCGATACTCTGCTAAGAAAAGACAAAGAAGTGTACCTAAAAGATTGACTAGAGAATGTTCAAATAAAGCAGATAGAAGAAAACTGATTGTACTTAAAAAGAGTACCCACAACAACAGGAACAGAAAACTCTGGAAAAGATACGCATACATCGGAAGGATTCGTATCTCCTGACCAATGATCGTTCCTACAGGATAACGGAAGTCGCCCAAACCATTTTTGATTACTACTAGTATAGAGACGAACAAAAATGGAATCACGAGACTTAGCATAGCTGCACCATAATAAACGGTGAAACGGATGCTATGTTTCTTTACCATACTATCCGGTAATAGATTGACTAGAGAGATTACCTGCTTTCTTTTTTCATAAGAGATGATCGAGGAAAGAAACAAGGCGGTTATACATAAAATCAAAAAACTAGAAATTATTCCTGAAAAAATATTTTCGTAGTAATTCGCTAAAGGGAGATGCGCTGGCAAGTCAAAAATAGAATATCTTTGGATCTGATGTTCTTTCATATAACGGAGCAACTCGACACGTTTTTGTTGTTCAATGATTGGAATTCCTTGTCTTTGACCAGAAATCAGTCGATCCAGTATATCTTTTTCATAATGATAAGTTGCTTCGACCATTTCCTGGACGTTCCCTGTGTTTTTTGCATGTAAGATTGCTTCGATCAGTTTGTTGCTTTTCTCTAAACTTTCCACAAATTCTTTCTCATTCTCATCTTCTTTCAACGTTTCAATCAAAGTTTGCGTCTCTTCATAGTTATGATTTAGTTCATCGAATTCTGTATAAGCAAGTTCATAATCAAAAAAAAGTGGGAATGCAAAGAGCACGATCAACAATAGAGGAAATAAAAAGTTTACTTTGTTTTTTAGTAAGAGATTGCGTTCAAATGTAAATAAAGTCATAGTTACACCTCATACAATTTACGATAAATAGCTAAAATCTCTTCCATATTTGAGGATTCTGTGACGATTTCTCCATTTTTTAGAAAACATGCTTTAGAACAAATCGATTGGATATTCGCGATAGCGTGGGAAGAAAGAAGAATCGTCTTCCCCTCTTTCTGCCATTGTCTGATCAGCCTATTCAAGATATCAATACTTCCTGGGTCTAACCCGTTCAACGGTTCATCGAATAACATGACAGATGAATCACTGATCAAGTAAGCAGCAAGCAAGACATGTTGTTTCATTCCTAGAGACATTTTTCCAATCGGCAAAGTAAGGTACTCAGTCATCTTCAATCGTTGGAAAACAGTTTGGTATTCTACTTTGCTCTGCCAATAGTATTTGATCAAAGTCAAATAATCAACAGCCGTTAGATAGTCGGATAACTGATTCGTTGATTCTAGAAAAAAGAAAGACCGGCGATAATCTGTATAAGCAGTAGGAGAGATGTTGTGAAGGGACAATTGATCATAAGTTGTTGGCAGCAGTTGGGCAATGCCATTCAGCAAAGTTGTTTTGCCAAATCCGTTCGGGGCAATCAAAGCAGCTACTTCTCCTGATTCTACTAAAAGATCCAATTGTCGAATCACACGTTTTTTACCACGTTTCATGTTCATGTTTTTGATCAGTAATGTCATAGATAGGCCTCCAATATAAATTTTAATATCATAATAAAACAAAAAATATCCAAATAAAATGCTGACAAAAGTTATTATTTACATATTATAAAAAAGCTAAAATAACATGTTTATTTAAAAGTAAAGTTTGCTGATCCCGAAATTTTTTTATTTTGCTGATATCCTCAAACCTTGGGCACAAAATTTCGTGCCAAAGTACGACTATTTCTCTTTTTAGTAAGCGGATACAATTAGAGTATCAAAAGGAGAGAGGAAGAGACAAAATGGAACGGACGATTCCCAAAAACAACATTTCGCTAAAAGCGAGGGTACAAAAATTAGGCAGTACCTTATCAAGCATGGTCATGCCAAACATTGGAGCACTGATTGCTTGGGGTGTGTTAACGGCTTTATTTATCCCAGATGGTTATTTGCCAAATGAAGCTTTCGCTACCATGGTAAGCCCGATGCTAACTTATCTGATTCCTTTATTGATCGGCTATACTGGCGGAAAAGTAATTGCTGGTGACCGCGGATCAGTTGTGGGAGCAATTGCAACGATGGGTGTGATTGTCGGAACAGATATTCCAATGATGCTAGGTGCGATGATCATGGGACCTCTTGGTGGATATGCCATCAAGAAATTTGATCAGCTGTTCCAAAAACGGATCAAATCCGGTTTTGAAATGTTGGTCAATAATTTTTCAGCAGGTCTTATCGGTTTTGGATTAGCGTTATTAGGTTTTTCTGCGATTGGTCCAGTTGTCGATGCATTGACTCAAGCAATGGCAAAAGGTGTAGAGATCATTTTATCTGCCCATTTGATTCCATTGACAAGTATTTTTATTGAACCAGCAAAAATCTTATTTTTGAATAATGCAATCAACCATGGGATTTTGACACCATTGGGAACTGAACAAGTAGCAGATGCAGGAAAATCTATTCTATTCTTGCTTGAAGCAAATCCTGGTCCAGGACTTGGCGTATTACTTGCTTTTACTTTGTTTGGCAAAGGAGCAGCAAAATCTTCAGCACCAGGTGCCATGATTATCCACTTTTTAGGTGGGATTCATGAAATCTATTTTCCTTACGTCATGATGAAACCGTTATTATTCTTATCAGTTATAGGCGGAGGAATGTCAGGAAGTTTCATTTTCCAATTGATGGATGCTGGACTAAGAGCGCCAGCTTCTCCAGGGTCGATCATTGCGATTCTAGCAATGACACCGTTCAATTCTTACCTTCCTGTTATTTTGGGCGTGATTGTTGCCGCAGCTGTTTCATTCGGTATTTCTGCAGTGATTTTGAAAGCGGACGCGAAAGATACAAATGAAGACTTTGAAAAGTCTGTGCAAGAGACAAAAGCAGCTAAACAAGCATCTAAAGGTGCCCAAGGTATTCCTCAAGGAACTGCGCTATCTGGCGTACAAAAAATCATTTTTGCTTGTGATGCAGGGATGGGATCAAGTGCGATGGGCGCTTCGATCTTGAGAAAAAAAGTACAGGAAGCAGACTTGCCTCAAACGGTGACTAACCAAGCAATCAGCCAACTGACAGATGACTCGAATACATTGATCGTTACTCAGGTCGAACTACAAGAAAGAGCAAAACAAAAAGCACCGAACGCGCGTTTTGTCTCAGTAGAAAACTTTTTGAATTCACCTCGATATGATGAAATCATTCAAGAATTGAGCAGCAAACAGGAACCATCAGCTTCTGAAACTAAGAACGAGCCAACAGAAGAGTTTCTTTCAGCAAACATCAAACAAATCAAAGAGATCCTACTTGTTCACGATGATCGTTCGGGATCAGCAACAATGGGGATGACCGTGCTCAAAGATATATTAGACAAGAACCATTTAACTATCCCGTTACGAAAAGTCAACATCCAGGAGTTAAAAGGGGAACCTGATTCACTGATCGTAGCCAAAGAGAGTTTAGCAGAAAAAGCACGGATGGCTGCACCGCAATCCATTCATTTATCGGTTAATAGCATGGTCAACCCACAAAAATTTGAATCAATTGCACAATATTTGAAACAGACAGCTTAAGGGAGGAAAACAGCATGCAAAGTTTGCCATTCGACATGATCGAACTCAATCGATCATTTAAAACCAAAGAAGAAGCGATCCGCTATTGCGGTCAAAAGCTTGTAGAAGCAGGATGCGTTGATGAGGAATATATCGATGCCATGGTAGAAAGAGACAACATGTTATCTGTTTACATGGGGAATTTTATCGCGATTCCTCATGGAACAGATGAAGCAAAAAAATATGTGAAAAAATCCGGCATTTGTGTCGTACAGGTGCCAGACGGTGTCAATTTTGGTACGGAAGAAGAAGAAAAGATTGCGACTGTTTTGTTCGGTATAGCAGGAGTCGGCGATGAGCATCTGCAACTTGTACAGCAAATCGCACTTTATTGCAGTGATATGGACAATGTTGTCCAACTAGCAGACGCGCTCAGCAAAGAAGAAGTAACGGAAAATCTAGCAATTGCTTAAGGAGAGAGAAAAATGAGAGCAGTACATTTTGGTGCAGGAAATATCGGTCGAGGATTTATTGGAGAAATTTTGGCAGCTAATGGATTTGAGATTACTTTCGTAGATGTGAATCACACGATCGTTGATGCTTTAAATGAAAGAAAAGAATACGAAATCGAATTAGCAGATGAATCAAAAGAAAGAATCACTGTAAAAAATGTCAAAGGAATCAACAATCAAACAAATCCAGAAAAAGTAATCCAAGAAATCGCTGAAGCAGATTTAGTTACTACCGCCATTGGCCCGAATATCTTACCTTTTATTGCCGAGTTGATTGCAAAAGGGATCCAAGAAAGAGAAATGGAAGGAAACACAACACCTTTAGATATCATTGCCTGTGAAAACATGATTGGCGGTTCAGCATTTCTAGAAAAAGAAGTGTATAAATATCTTCCAGAAACATCATTTACTGACAAATATATCGGCTTTCCAAATGCAGCAGTCGATCGAATCGTCCCATTACAACACCATGAAGATCCTTTATTCGTCCAAGTAGAACCTTTCAAGGAATGGGTCATTGACGATAGCCAAAGAAAAAATAAAGAAATCCAATTAAAAGGGGTTTTATATGTAGATGATCTAGAACCATATATCGAACGCAAATTATTTAGTGTCAATACTGGTCATGCGACTGTCGCTTATACAGGTGCCTTGTTAGGTTACCAGACCATTGATGAAGCAATGCAAGATGCGTTAGTTGTGGCACAATTAAAATCAGTTCTGCAGGAAACAGGAAGTTTGCTGATTGCCAAATGGGGGTTTGATGCAGAGCAGCATCATGCGTATATTGAAAAAATCATCCATCGCTTCCAAAACAAATATATCTCTGATGCGATCACACGTGTCGCTCGGACACCATTACGTAAGCTAGGTTATCAAGAACGGTTTACACGGCCAGTGAGAGAACTGCAAGAACATAACTTGACTTGTCCACATTTGACGGCAACAATGGGTATTATTTTTAATTACTATGATCCTGAAGATGAACAAAGCCGTCAACTGCATGAAATGAAGATCCATGAAAACTTGGAACAATTGATCCAAGAAGTCACAGGAATCAATGATCCGAAAACAATTGGGAATATCAAGCAAAACGTGAACCGTTATGCCAAGCAAGTCGCTTAAAATAGGATACGAAAAAGGGAAATGTGACGCAACTTTTGTCACATTCCCCTTTTTCGAATAACTAGGCTGTTTGTCCTTCAAGATAGGGCAGGTCCAACTCTTTACCGTAACGTTGTTCTAAAGCTAGGCGGATCAAGCGAGCTGCTAATTTCTCATTTCTTGCAAGGATAGGTCCGTGGAAATAAGAACCGAAGACATTTCGGTAAATGACACCTTCGGATTGATCTTCCCCATTGTTTCCTTGACCTTGTACCACTTTACCCAAAGGCCGTTCACCTTCACCTAAGAAAGTCCGACCATTGTGGTTTTCAAATCCATAATAAGTTTCATTGAATTCTTCATTATGGATGACAATGTCACCGATAAACCGGTTATTTTCCTGACTTAATGTGTAGTGATCCAGTGCACTGATACCTTGGATCTTTTCTCCGTTGGCTCCCATGTAGTAGTGACCTAGCAATTGATAACCACCGCAAATGGCTAACATGACACCATCATTTTCGATATAGTTGATCAAAGAATCTTTCTTTTTCTGGATGTCTTTTGAAATGATCAGTTGCTCAAAGTCTTGACCACCGCCAAAGAAAACCAGGTCATATTTATCAGCATCAAAAGGTTCATGTATACTAACGATCTCCGTATGGCAAGAAACCTCCATTTTTTCTGCTACATATTTCAACATCAAAAGGTTTCCGTTATCGCCATATGTGTTCATCAAATTTCCATAAAGGTGGGCGATATTGAGTTCATAATTAGCCACGATTCATTCCTCCTTTGATAAATCCTTGAGCCGCTAGTTCTTTACGCAGCTGCAATACAGCAGTGTAAGTAGCTAAGATATAGACATGTTCAGTTGGCAATTCTTTGATTTTTTCGATTACTTCTGGTAATTCTTTTGTTTCTGTCAATTTATTTTCTGGAATCCCGGCAACTTTCAGACGTAAAGTCATATCTGTATGACGGTCTCCTCCAGAAATAACGGCTGGGATATCCATATCGGCAAAGTTTTCAAAATTACCATCCCAAATCCAGCTGACATCGATTCCGTCTGCGTAATTGGCATTCAATAAAGCCACTAAAGAAAATGGATAAGGAGCTAGACCAATCATATCGATTACTTGATTGATACCTACAGGATTTTTGACAAGTACTAATGTACATTTTTTTCCATTGATATTGATGACTTCTTGTCGGCCGAACACTTTCTCGTCATATCCTAACCCTTGTTTGATTTTATCAGGATCGACATTGAAGTACTCCGCCACTGCAGTAGCTGCTAAAGCGTTGTAGACGTTATACATACCACCAACTTCGATTCCATATTCATGACCATCGATCACAAAATCTGCTGAAACATTGTCCATCCGTACCATATCAGTCAATCGGTAATCCAGTTCAGGTCGTTTGAAGTCACAATTTGGACAGTAATATTTTCCTAAGTTTGCATAAGTGATCATTTTATAATGCAGGATGTGATGACAATTTGGACACAAGACACCGTCTGTATTGTAATGCGCCATTTGTTCACGATCTTCTTCATGGTCAAAGCCATAATATTTTCTAGGATTAACTGTTTCGATCGAATTGAAGATCGGTGAATCACCGTTACTGATAATCGTTGCATTTGGTGACTTTGCAGCACCGTCTACAATCATTTTATAGGTCGTATAAATTTCTCCATACCGATCCATTTGATCACGGAAAATATTTGTAAATAAAAATAGTTCTGGTTTCATATATTCTGTGACTTTGCTCAAACTTGCTTCATCTATTTCTAGGACAGCAAATTTTTTCTGTCCTTTTTTTGGTTTTGCCTGCAAGAAAGTCGATACAATTCCCTGTACCATATTCGCACCAGTAGGGTTGGTTAGAACTTCATCGAATTGCTGGCGCAAAATATTGACTGTTAAAGCGGTAGTCAATGTTTTACCGTTTGTTCCGGTAACAACGACGACTTGGTAGTCTTTTGCCAAGCTATCTAGTATATGTGGATCGACTTTCAGCGCTAGTTTACCTGGTAAACTTGATCCGCCTTTAAAAAAAGTTTTTAATGCCCATTGCGACGTTTTCCCAACTGCAATCGCAAAATGACTGCGTATTCCCATTATGTAACCTCCAAAAACGATTTGCTGACGAATAAATTCAACTAATCATACCATATGTTGAAAAAAAGGTTAAATTGCTTTTCTTATTCTTAAGAAAAGGTTACGGCTGAAAGTGCATGAAATCGGACAAAACCGCATGATTTAACAAAAAAACAGCTTGAAACAAAATGATTGTTTCAAGCTGCTGTGATTTTATTACTCCTCATCGGTCTTTTCATTATTAACCAATAATGATTTTCTCACTTGGATATTCATAGCCCAGATCTCGGGTTTCTTTTGGTACGAACAGCATCAATGTATACAGCATTCCAATCCGCCCAATAAACATCAGGGCAGCAATCGTAATTTTCCCTACAACAGACAAGTCGCCGGTAATTCCTAAGGACAAACCAGTTGTTCCAAAAGCAGAAGTTACTTCGACGATGATCGAGATCAGTGTTTGTTCCTCTGTAGCAGATAAAAAAACGATACAAAAGAAACACATACCAAGAGAAAGCATAAAGACAACGACTGACTTTCGCACATCATCTTGTTCGATTCTTCGTCCAAAAATATTGATATTATCCTCACTCTTGAGGAAGGAGTATAGATACAAACCGATGATCGCTACAGTAGTTGTTCGAATCCCGCCTCCTACAGAACTAGGACTGCATCCGATAAACATCAGTAAAGAAAAAATAATCAGTGTCGTAATCTGAAAATCACTCAAATCGTGAATCTGGAGACCGGCATTACGAGTCGTGATCGAATAAAACATCGAATTGATCCATTTGACACTCATACTGGAATCTTGGAATAAATGGTCCTTTTCCAATAGATAAATTAAGATAGTTCCCGAAACGAACAAGATGACAAAAGCCAACACAGCTAATTTGGTAAACAAGGAAAAACGAAATGGAAGCTTTGCACTGGAACGTTTATATAACAGCCACTCCCGGCACTCCATCAATACAGGAAAACCAATTCCGCCGACAAAAATCAAAAACATGATCAGAATCAAGAAAAAATAGTCATGTGCAAAGGGCTTGATGGAATCCCCAGTGACGTCAAATCCAGAGTTCGTGACAGCCGATACCGCCTGATAAAAACCATAAAAAACGGCATCACGCCAACGATCAAAATAGCCTCTGTAATAAAAATAAATAGAAAAGAATGTCCCAAAAAGTAATTGAAACCAGATTAAAATAGCAAAAGTGATCCGAATCAGTCGGACGATACCAGACAAACGCGGTTGATTCATATCCGTCATGATCAGCTGCCGCTGTTTCAATGTGATTCGTCGTTTAGAAAAAATGACAAAAGCAGTAGAAATCATCATGATCCCCAAACCACCAACTTGAAATAATATTTCCAGCAGTATAATGCCGTTATCATTGAACACAGAATTGATATCAAAAGTCGATAGTCCAGTCACACTCACTGTACTGATTGCCATGAACAGCATGTCCACAAAAGAAACATGGCTATCTGGTTCGCGAAAAATCGGCAGATAAAATAGAACGAGTGATAAGACCGTCATCAATATATAATAAAAAACGATGATTTGGATCGATGAGAAATGATTGGCAGCAAACTTTTGTCCTCGCCGCTGCAGCCTTTGAAAGAATAAATCAACATGCACAGTACTATCCTCCTGACAATAGTCGTTTCTACCAGTATACAAGGGGAATCAGGAATACTCAAAGAAATTATTGAACAGATAACAATACAGCTTTCGATTAAAATAGAAATGGCTTATAATAAAGCAAATCCTAGAAAAAAGAAGGAGGAGGAATAACAAATTGATCAATGCCCAACAAATCGTAGAAAAAATGAAAAATCAAAAAATAAATTATGATACAGTTCTGAAAAAAATGATCATGCAATGGGAGAAAGAAGAAGTAAAGCCTAAGATATTAATACATACATGCTGTGCTCCTTGCAGTACGCACACATTGGAATTCATGTCTCAGTATGCAGATATCACGTTATTTTTTTCAAATTCGAATATCCATCCTAAAAGTGAGTATTTGCGGAGATTACATGAACAAAAACGATTTGTAGACCAATTTAATGAGAAAACTGACCATCATGTAGCGCTGATTGTTGATGAATACCGTCCAAGTGAATTCACCAAAATGGTTTTAACCAACCATCTTGAAGACGAAAAAGAAGGTGGTGCTCGCTGTAGTGCATGCTTCAATACGCGATTAGATCTTGTTGCGCAAAAAGCGCAAGAACTAGGATACGATTATTTTGGAAGTGCCCTGACGATCTCACCAAAGAAAAATGCAGCCTTGATCAATCAAATCGGAATGGATATCCAAAAGATTTACGGGACACGATATTTGCCAAGTGATTTCAAGAAAAACAAAGGCTATGAACGCTCTTTGCAAATGTGCAAAGAGTATGATATCTATCGCCAATGTTATTGTGGTTGCGTGTTCGCTGCCAAGCAGCAAGGATGTGATCTGAAAAAAATCAATCGGGAAGCAAAAGCTTACTTAAAAACATCGACCGTAGTTTTGGATGAAAATTAAAGAAATCTTTCGGAAAAACGTAAGAAAAAAATAAAGAATTTATGATAGAAATAAGGTAGACTGTATAATTTGTCCGTAGTAAAGTAAGGAAACAAGAATAAATTTCAATGAAGGAAGAGATAAGATGCGAAAAGTAGCACCTATTTTGAAGCCAATCGCTGTATTAACAATCTCGACGATTGTCGCGACTACTACAGGTATTGTGAATAGTTCCAGCTACCGTGCACCAAGTTCAAGTTCTAGTACTGTAGAAGAAACAACACCAACTACTTCAGTCTCGACATCTGAACCAACAACAACGGAAAGTTTGAATGAAACCACTACGACAAGTACATGGGACGATACAACAACTAGTTCGTCGTATGATGAGACATATACAACTGACAGCTCAAGCGAAACAAGTAATACGGTACCAGATGGCACTCCATCGGATTCAACCAATCCAAGTACAAGTCCGGATACAAGTGCTAGCTCCGAAACGATACCAAGCAGTACGACTGTAGATGATAACACGCAAAATGATGATGCAGCACGTACAGCACAGCAAAACCAAGATTCAGGAAATACCCAAGCGTATAACCAGCAAGCAGGTGATTCTCAATGACATTTTTACTAGACCTTATCAACGGGGTGCATAAATTCCTTGGCTATTTAGACATCAGTCCTAAATATCTTAACCGTGGATATACGATTTTAAGTGTGATTCCCACGCTTTATTTATTGAGAATTGTTTATGGACTTTGGCAAAACCAAAACTATCTTCAATTTTTCTTATATGGACTTGCATTTCTAGTGCTTGTTTATTTTACTGTTTTAAATGTATTTTATTACTTTTTAGATAAAAACACGAAAGCCGATGTCACGCAGCTTTTTGTGAAGTATTTGCCTGATGAAGCGTTCAACATCCAGACAGAAGAAACGATCAATAATGGAAATTCGATCGATAAAGTGAATACACAAGAGGTCATGGTTTCGTATGACGAAGATTACCAATTGAAATTAGCCGAGAATATGCGGTATTTGATTGGAAATGGTGAGATCAAAACAAATGAACTCGGTCGCATGGATGGATTTTTGGTCGACAGAAATACATTGTATCCTTATTACTATGTCAAGAAAACAGGTGAGAAAGAGTATGTTCTAAATATTGGACGAAGCTACTCGGACATGGAAAAAGTAGGGACCATTCGACTGAGCTCAACAGAAGACACATTGGAACCTGTCGGATTGTTCATCGTTGGCGGTGATTTTGTCAAAGACGGGTTGCGTTATCATGAGCCTTATCGCCTGAAATTAATTGCAAAAAAAGCACAATCACAAGAAGAACAAGTTGTTTATAGTCGGAGCCAAAGAAGAAGACATTCATAAGGGGATGTGACATGACTTTTGTCATGCCCCTTTTTTATATAACGAGAAAAATAGAACGAACACGTCACTTATTCTTTCCTTTCATTTATAAACATTGTAGAATAAAGAGAGTACAACGAAATATCGTAAAAAAATGTAATAAATAACGAGGAAATATAAGTAGGAGGTAAGCTGTGAAAGAATTTTTGAAAAATTGGGGGATTCTGATCCTTGTATTAGCGGCTATTTTATTAGCTAGAGTGTACGTGTTTACACCAGTCACTGTAAACGGACATTCGATGGACCCTACATTAAGTGATGGACAACGACTGATTTCATCTAAAATCTCGAACTATGAACGAATGGACATTATTACTACGAAGGAACCAGGGGATGAAGAACGAATGATCGTTAAACGAATCATTGGTATGCCTGGGGACACAGTCAAGATGGAAAATGACCAGTTGACCATTAATGGCAAAAAGTATGATGAGCCTTATCTAGATAAGTTCAAAAAAGAATTTTCAAAAGATAAGTTACAAGGAGAGTATGCTTATAGTTCAGGGTTCCAAGCACAAGCAGAAAGTGCCTCTACCTTTACGAGCGATTTTGAATATACTGTGCCGAAAGGAAAGTATCTTGTTCTGGGGGATAACCGTTTGATTTCAAAAGACAGCCGAATGTTTGGGTTAGTCGACAAAGATATGATCCAAGGCAAAGTTGTTTTCCGCTACTGGCCTCTTTCAGAAATCAAAATCATTTGATGAAAAAATAAAAAGAAGAGGTTGTGACAGAAGTGGTCAGCTTCAAGAAATAAGAAGCTGCTTTTGGAACACCGTTTAAACGAAAAAAGAAGCTGTGACATATTTTTGTCACAGCTTCTTTTTAATCTTTTTGGCTGATGGATAAGAAAAGCGACGCATGTTTATTCATGAATAGCTTTTCTCCACGATGAAAAGTATGACTAGCAGTAGAGACAAAGCCAGTTTTTTTCAATCGATCGTTCAATTCTTCTTGGGTAAAACCATTATGGACTTTCGGATGACTGATTTGTTCATTCTTGTCAAAATCTACAATAATCAGTTGACCGCCAGGAGCTAAAAGTTCGTAAAGTTTCATGAGAATAGTCTCTGTATCGGGAATGTGCAAAAGTACGAGTGATAGAAGGGGACAGCAGGAAATTCGACAGAGGCATCAGCGTGGATCGTGCGGACATTTTTCAGATCTGCTGCTTGGATCTTTTCTTCTGCCATTTTCAACATAGTTTCTGAAGCATCGGCAATGATCAGTTCTTTGAATCTTTCCGCAAGCGGTAAACTCACAAGCCCAGTTCCGCCTCCATAATCCAGCAGGACTTTTTGGTGGCTGTCGCGCGGTAGATAAGTAGTTAGTTCTTCGCGAATAATTTTGGCTAATGCTTGACGGTCAGGGGAATCATAATGGTTAGCGATGGAATCAAAAATATTTTTTGTCATCAAATAGCTCCTTACATAAAACTTTGGAATTTTAACTTATTATAGCACGTGAAAAGAAAGAAAACATGCTATACTCAATTCAAAAAGAAAGTATTTAGCGGATGTACTTATTTTTATAACTCCTAAGAATTTTCAAGGACAGTAATTTTTCCAGAAAGATGAGAGAAATGGATCGCCTTATTTAGTTCCTGTCAAAAAGTTGGAACAAAAGTAAGCAAGGGATTTGAACGATAATCTGTGCTTGATGAAAATTCTCACTGTAAAAAATGTTGAAAATCAAGTATAATACCATAGGAACAAACTGGAAGGTGAAAAAGAGCATGGCACAACTATTTTTTAAGTATGGCGCAATGAATAGCGGCAAGACGATCGAGATCCTAAAAGTCGCTCATAATTATGAAGAACAAAACAAACCAGTTGTCTTGATGACAAGCGGTATTGATACGAGAGATGGTTTAGGCGTTGTTTCAAGCCGAATCGGACTGAAACGTGAAGCAATGCCGATATTTGAAGAAACAGACGTATTTGACGTGATTCAGAACATGGAAAGCAAACCCTATTGTGTGCTGATCGATGAAGCGCAGTTCTTAAAAAAGAAACATGTCATTGCTTTTACGAGAATCGTGGATGAATTGGATATTCCGGTTATGGCGTTTGGTTTGAAAAATGATTTTCGAAACGAGTTATTTGAAGGATCAAAATATTTATTGCTTTACGCAGACAAGATTGAAGAAATGAAAACGATCTGTTGGTTCTGCCACAAAAAAGCAATCATGAATTTACATTATATTGATGGGAAACCTGTTTATGAAGGCGATCAAGTGCAAATTGGCGGAAATGAAGCTTATTACCCCGTTTGTCGAAAACATTACTTTCATCCATCAATGATTACAGAAGGAGAATAAGCATGTACGATCAATTACAATCAATTGAAGACCGTTATGAAGAGCTTGGAGAACTTTTAAGCGACCCAGAAGTGATTTCTGATACAAAGCGCTTTATGCAGCTTTCAAAAGAAGAAGCAAACACGCGCGAAACAGTCGAAGTTTATCGTCGTTATAAAGAAGTAGTACAAGGAATCACCGATACAGAAGAACTGCTTGGTGAAAAACTGGATGATGAAATGGCTGAATTAGCAAAAGAAGAATTATCTGAGTTAAAAAAAGAAAAAGAAGTCTTAGAAGAAAAAATCAAGATCCTGCTTTTACCAAAAGATCCAAATGACGATAAAAATATCATCATGGAAATCCGTGGAGCAGCAGGTGGAGACGAAGCAGCCTTATTCGCGGGTGATCTTTTCAATATGTACCAAAAGTATGCTGAAGCGCAAGGTTGGAAAACAGAAGTGATGGAAGCGAACGTTACCGGAATCGGTGGATACAAAGAAGTGATCATGATGATTACCGGAGAGAATGTTTATTCGAAATTAAAATATGAAAGTGGTGCACACCGTGTCCAACGTGTTCCTTCAACTGAATCGCAAGGGCGTATCCATACTTCCACAGCAACAGTTGTCGTGATGCCAGAAGCTGAAGAAGTAGAGATCGATATTGAAGACAAAGATATCCGCACAGATATCTATCATGCTTCAGGTGCTGGCGGACAGCACGTCAATAAAACAGCATCTGCTGTACGTTTGACTCACTTACCAACAGGGATCGTCGTTGCTATGCAGGATGAACGTTCTCAGATCAAGAACCGTGAAAAAGCAATGAAAATCTTGCGTGCTCGTGTGTATGATAAGATCCAACAAGAAGCACAAAGTGAATATGATGCCAATCGAAAATCAGCAGTCGGAACTGGGGATCGTTCAGAACGGATTCGGACATATAATTTCCCGCAAAATCGCGTGACTGATCACCGTATCGGATTAACTATCCAAAAATTAGATCAGATTTTAGCAGGGAAATTAGATGAAATCGTTGATGCATTGATCATGTATGATCAAACATCAAAACTGGAAGCTATGCAAAATGGGTAAAATGACCTATCGAGAAGTCCTGTCACGGGCTTCTTCTTTTTTAGAGGATCATGGAAAAGAAGCATACAGTATCCAATTTTTATTTTTGGAACGGAAACAATGGAAAAAACTTGATTGGCTCCTTCATATGAACGAAGAGATTTCAGAAGAAGAACAACAGTTGATCGAAACAGATCTGCGACTTCTGCTTGCAGATCATCCGCCTCAGTATTTGCTAGGATATGCAGATTTTTATGATCATCGGTTGAAGGTAACCGAAGCAACACTGATTCCTCGACCAGAAACAGAAGAGTTAGTGGAGTGGTGTTTAGACGAGACGCCTGATGTACCATTGGAAGTGATAGATATTGGGACAGGTACTGGGGCGATTGCTATTAGTTTGAAAGCAGCAAGAAAAAATTGGCATGTATCTGCCGTAGATCTTTCTGAAGAAGCGTTAGAAGTCGCGAAAGAAAATGCTCAGCACGAAGGAACGAAAATCAGTTTTTACCATGGGAATACATTGGAACCAGTACAGGATCGGCGATTTGATGTGATTATTTCTAATCCGCCGTACATCAGTCGGAATGAATGGGAACTGATGGATGAAAGTGTCCGGTCATTCGAACCTAAGATGGCCCTTTTTGCGGAGAACGATGGATTAGCTGTTTATGAAAAAATAGCAGTTGAAGCACCAAGCGTACTAAAACCAAATGGAACGATTTTTTTAGAAATCGGATTTCGCCAAGGTGAAGCAGTAAAAAAAATATTCCAGCAAGCATTTCCAGATAAAAAAGTAGCGATAAAAAAGGATCTTTTTGGTAATGAACGAATGATCCAAGTCTACAGTTGAAGTTGTGGATGAAAAAATTTTTATTTGTTTTTTTATTATAAAAAAACACTAATTTGACAAGGATGTAAACGACTTTTTGGCTTATCAACAAGTTTGTCCACTATTGACAAATGGATTATCCACAGACAGTGGAAAACTTGAGGATAAAGTTGGATAAAACAAGAATGTATGAAAAAGGGGTTGTGGATAAACTGTGGAAACGAAACGTTATGATGAAACTGAATTAAAAGAGGCAGCCAAAGCACTGAAAGCAGGAGAACTTGTTGCTTTTCCTACTGAAACAGTGTATGGATTGGGCGCCAATGCTCTATTGCCCAATACTGTCAAGAAAGTGTTTTCTGTAAAAGGAAGACCTCAAGACAATCCATTGATCGTCCATGTCGCCTCTTTTGAACAAGTAAAAGAGTATGTGGACAACTTTCATCCAGAAACAGAGAAGATTGTGAAGAACTTCTGGCCTGGACCACTAACTTTGATATTTAAAATCAAAAAAGACACCTTGCCCTCAGTTGTAACAGGAGGATTATCCACAGCTGCATTTCGTATGCCGGATAACAAAAAAACACTAGAAGTAATCGAACTTTCAGGGGTTCCGCTTGTCGGTCCAAGTGCAAATACGTCGGGAAAACCAAGTCCGACAACTGCAGATCATGTATTCCATGATCTACAAGGAAAAATTACCGGGATCATTGAGGATGGAGCTACGCGAATTGGTGTAGAATCCACTGTTCTTGATTTAAGTAATCCAACAGCCATGCCTATGATCTTACGACCAGGTGCAGTAACGAAAGAACAAATCGAAGCAGTCATCGGATCTCCTGTTGCTGTTGATCAGCATCTTGTAAAAGAAAATGAAACACCAAAAGCGCCTGGGATGAAATACAAACACTACTCACCCGATACACGTGTTCTGATGGTCAGAGATAGCGATTGGTCAATTGCAGTTCAATGGGCAAAAAATAAGAAGATCCGTGCAGGTGTCATAGCAAGCCCCGAAATTGCGGATCAAGTGCGGACAGATACTGCAGCTGTTTATATGTATAACGACAACTCAGTAGAAGCGGCGGCTAAAGGATTGTTTGCAGGTCTAAGAGGATTAGATGAACCAACACTTGGATTAGATTTGATTTTTGTACAAGTATATCCAGAAACTGGATTGGGGAATGCTTATATGAATCGCTTGAAAAAAGCAGCTGGGCAAAATTATTTTGAAAAATGATCAATTGGTTATTGCCGCATTCTTTTAGTATGATACAATGCTATCAAGTAAATCTTCTATCAGTGAACGAAAAACGAAGTGTAAATAGAAGAGATACGAATATTTGGCAATTTGTTTTTGATGGGAAAAATAAAATTGTAGGAAAATAAAAAGGAGCTGTTGTTTGTGGTAGATTACAAAACGTTTGACCCTGATCTTTGGGCTGCGATCGCCAAAGAAGAAGAAAGACAAGAACATAATTTGGAGCTGATTGCCTCTGAAAACTTTGTCTCCGAAGCAGTGATGGCTGCGCAAGGAAGTATTTTGACAAATAAATACGCAGAAGGTTATCCAGGGCATCGCTATTATGGTGGATGTGAATTTGTCGACATCGTTGAAAATTTAGCGATTGACCGTGCAAAAGAATTATTCGGAGCAAAATTTGCGAACGTCCAACCTCACTCCGGCTCTCAAGCCAACACGGCTGCTTATCTCGCTTTGGTAGAACCAGGGGACACGATCTTAGGAATGGATCTTTCCGCAGGCGGACATCTAACACATGGATCACCAGTCAACTTCAGTGGCAAAACCTATCACTTTGTTGCTTACGGTGTTGATCCGACAACAGAAGTTATTGATTATAATGTGGTACGTATTTTAGCTAGAAAACATCAACCAAAATTGATTGTAGCAGGTGCCAGTGCTTATGGACGAACGATCGATTTTGCGAAATTCAGAGAAATCGCAGATGAAGTAGGCGCAAAACTGATGGTAGATATGGCACATATCGCAGGATTAGTAGCAGCAGGACTTCATCCTAATCCAGTTCCTTATGCAGATATCACAACGACTACCACTCACAAAACATTGCGCGGACCTCGAGGCGGCATGATTTTGACAAACGATGAAGCATTAGCGAAAAAAATCAATAGTGCGGTCTTCCCAGGTATTCAAGGCGGACCTCTAGAGCATGTGATTGCTGGGAAGGCAGCGGCATTCAAAGAAGCACTAGATCCTGCATTTAAAGAATATAGTGAACAAATCATTGCCAATGCAAAAGCAATGGTCAAAGTATTCAATCAAGCAATCGGAACAAGAGTCATTTCAGGAGCGACAGATAATCATCTGATGCTGATCGATGTTCGTGAGTTAGGTATAAATGGAAAAGAAGCAGAGAGTATTTTGGACAGTGTGAATATCACGGTAAATAAAAACTCGATTCCTTTTGAAACACTAAGTCCATTCAAAACAAGCGGCATCCGAATCGGTACACCAGCAATCACTACTCGCGGATTCAAAGAAGAAGATGCTGTAAAAGTGGCTGAATTAGTTGTCAAAGCATTACAAGCAAAAGGCGACAATGCTCAACTAGACGAAGTCAAAACAGGTGTACGCGAATTAACTGAAAAATTTCCATTGCACAAAAAATAAAAATTTAAATTCCATATAAAACAGAAAAGTTCAATGCTGGACTTTTCTGTTTATTTTTTTTGGAGAAAACGGATTCTTTGACAATATCGATGATGCTCTCTAGTATATGAGGTGTAATTTTAGTCTTCACATTAAATCTCAGGGAGGAAAAGTCATGACTGATCGTATCTCGTTAGAAAAGGAAGCCATAGCATTCAGTGATGCAAATGCACCTCATCCGCGAATCTATGAACTAGCACCGGAAGAAGGAAGAGCATTACTGGAAGAAGTACAAGGATCACCTGTGAACAAATATTCCGTTGATATTGAAGACTTGATGGTAGATACTGGCGAATGGGGAAAAATCAATATTCGTTTTGTACGACCAGAAGGAAATATAGATAAATTACCAGTTATTTTTTATATCCATGGAGCTGGTTGGGTCTTTGGCAGTGCTCAAACCCATGATAAATTGATCAGAGAACTTTCGGTCCGCACGAATTCTGTCGTTGTCTTTCCAGAATATAGTCGATCACCTGAAGCGAAATATCCAACAGCAATTGAACAAAATTATGCTGTGTTGCAACAGCTGAATAAATTAGCCAAGTCAAAAAATCTGGATCTCGAGAATCTAATTGTTGCAGGAGATTCAGTAGGTGGTAACATGGCTACAGTCATGACGATCTTAACAAAAGAACGAAAAGGGCTCCCAATATCTAAACAATTGCTGTATTATCCAGTTACCAACGCTGATTTTGATACAGATACCTATCATGAATTCGGAGAAAACTATTTTTTGACGAGAGATGGAATGAGATGGTTTTGGGATCAATATACGACGAATGAAGAAGAACGTGCTGAAATCACAGCTTCGCCTTTGAGAGCAGACCTGAATGAACTAAAAGATCTACCTCCAGCAATGATTTTGACAGGAGAAGCGGATGTATTAAGAGAGGAAGGCGAGGCTTATGCACGCAAACTTCGTGATGCAGGGGTTCCTGTTACACAAGTACGCTTCCAAGGAATCATCCATGATTTCGTCATGGTAAATGCTATGGATCAGACAAAGGCAGCGCGTGCAGCAATGGCATTATCTACTTCTTGGATCATGGAAAAAGAATAAGCTTTGCTTGTCAGCAGGAAAACTTCTTTTCAAAAAAGGATTTTCTTAGGAAAAATGGCGAGTTTGACTAGTCAATCACTTGATTTTGTTTTACAATTAAAAAGAAACGACAGAACAAAGGAGAGCTTAAAAAATGGGCAAATTTCAAGTGATCGATCATCCATTGATTCAACACAAACTAACTATTATTCGGGACAAAAACTGCGGAACAAAGGTTTTTCGTGAAGTAGTCGATGAAATCGCTATGTTGATGGCATATGAAGTATCACGGGATATGCCGTTGGAAGACATCGTGATCGAAACACCGATCACTGAAACAACACAAAAAACGTTGTCCGGTAAAAAAGTAGCGATTATTCCAATCTTGCGTGCAGGTATCGGAATGGTTGATGGTATCTTGGAATTGATTCCAGCTGCTAAAGTGGGCCATATCGGTCTTTATCGAGATGAAGAAACATTTGAGCCACATGAATATTTCGTCAAACTTCCAGAAGACATTGATGCACGTCAGTTGTTTGTAGTAGATCCAATGTTGGCAACAGGCGGATCAGCAATCATGGCAATCGATGCAATGAAAGAACGTGGCGCGTCGAACATCAAATTCGTTTGTTTGGTAGCAGCACCTGAGGGAGTAAAAGCTTTGCAAGAAGCGCATCCTGATATTGATATCTATACAGCTTCTCTAGATGAAAAATTGAATGAACATGGTTATATCGTTCCTGGACTAGGGGATGCGGGTGACCGTTTGTTTGGTACAAAATAAGTGAAAATGAAAAAGGATGTGACACAACTTTTGTCACATCCTTTTTGGTCATTTTTAATGTTTGAGGCAGAGCAGCTTTTTCACAGCTTTCGTTTGTATATAAAAAAACCATCCCAAAAATGCAGAGATGGTCAAATTCAAATCTTTTTAAGTTCTTTGTAGTTAACGATTACTACACCCTTGCTTTGCGTCATCAAGTTCGCATTTTCTGCAGTTTCATCAATCTCAACAACAGCGGAATTTTTCAATTGTTTTGAAATCGTTCCAGTTTGCGGCTTGCCGTGAATCGTGAACATTACGTGAGTATTGATCTTGAATTTTTCACCAATTTCCGATGGTACGATAGTTGTATCAAATTTTCCAAAAGTTGCCATTTTCATAAAACCTGCCTTTCACATCAATTATACCACGTTTTATGAAAAATATCATGAAATTAAACTAATTTTCCATCGAACTCTTTACAATCAGCCAAATAGAGTATATAATTTCTTTTGGATAAGGCCAGCTTAGCTCAGTTGGTAGAGCAACGCACTCGTAACGCGTAGGTCGTAGGTTCGATCCCTATAGCTGGCATAAAGCAAAAGACAGATACCCTGGTTGGGTATCTGTCTTTTTTCTTTATGTCTGTGTGATTTAAAAACCACTAAAAATGGCGTATAATTTGTGTATAGAATGTAGTGGGGAGAAAAATATTTCTGGGAGGAAATCGTGATGTCTAAAAGTGAAGAAATAGAAAACATGGTACTAAAATTATATGATCTCGTTTTAAATCCAGAGATCAATGAAAAGGAACGTATACTTCTGATAGAAGCAAAAACAGGCTTAGAAAAAGGTCAGTATTATCCTAAAGTCATGAATAATTTGGAACGTAGTTTACGTCCGTTAGCAATCAAGGGAGAATTGTCTAAACCAGTCTCACCGTTTTATATGGAGATATCAACAATAGGAAAATTTGAAAAAGAATTAGGTCGAGGAATGGCTTCGGCACCGATTACTTTTGGGCATTTATAAAAATGGATTATTCATCTCAATGAATTAAAAAGTAGCGTCAATCACAGAATACAGGCTAAGTTCGTTTATTTGAACAAAGTCTGTATTTTTTATATTGTGTTTTATTCTTTATTTAACATAAAAACAGCTGTTATAAAATAATAATGCTAATTAAAAGAATATTTTATGCAACTATAGTTATTTATGCACGTTGCATTTTTGTAAGTTAAAAATTGGAAATATAGATTGAAAAAATGAAAGCAATAAGTAAAATAAAATGAATATATGCGAAAAAATAATTTGCATTAGGAAAAACCTTGTAAAAACAGTTTTTTGGCATATTTATTTTTTATAAATATTTGTAAAATAACTATCAATTTTTTAGTTAAAAGATTGGAAATGAGTGGGGAGGAATTGAAGAAAGGATTTTTGAGAGATGATATGGTAGGTTTTATTTTTAGTTAAAATAGGGGAGATAGAAAAAATGAAAAAGTGTAGAAATATTATTTTATCAATGTTATTTATTATTACTAATATAACATCACTGATTCCTGTTCATGTCTATGCGGATTCAGGCAGAGATATCAGCAGTAATGTCACTTCGTTGACCGTGGATCCAACGAATATTACAGATGGAGGAAACATAAAAGTAAAATTCTCGTTTGACGAAAAAAAAAAAGACATCCAGCCAGGTGATTATCTTTGGATCAATTGGCCAAGTGAAGGAAATATTCGCGGTGAAGGATTTCAAAAAGAAATCCCATTAATGATTGAAAATAAAAATGTTGGAACTTTAACGGTCAGAAAAGATTCTGCACAGGTTGTATTTAATGAAAATATTAAAAACATAGACTCAGTAGAAGGTTGGGGGCAATTTGAGATACAGGCCAGAAACGTAACCGATACTGGTGAAGAAAATACGGGGCCATTCACCGTGACGAGCGGTGACAAAACGGCTACTGTAAATGTGACAAAGCCAGCTTCTGGTTCTTCTTCTAGCGTTTTTTATTATAAAACAGGAGACATGCTTCCTGAAGATACTGAGCACATTCGATGGTTTTTGAATATTAACAATAACGGCACTTACGTTGAACAACCAGTTAAAATCAGCGATGAAATCCAAAGTGGACAAAGATTAGATCCAAGTGCGTTTGAAATTAATCAAATACACTTAGGTGAACAGAAAGTTTACAGAGGAGAAGAGGGAATCCAACAATTTTTACAAGATTTCCCCGGTGCTACATTTGATTTTTCAGTAAATGATAATTACATTGAAATAACTATACCAAAAAACTTTGTCAATCTTAGAATAATAATGGTGAGTTATAAGACGATCATAGAAGAACCAGAACAAACAAGTTTTGAGAATCATTCGAAAGCTTGGTTTAAAGAAGTTAATAAACCTGCTGTTGATGGAGAAAGTTTCAATCATACAGTTAAAAATATTTCAGCTTCTGGTGGAGTCAACGGTACAGTTAGAGGCGAATTGAAGATTTTCAAATATATCAATGGCACAGAGATTGGTATCCCAAATGTGACTTTCGAATTAAGACGAGCAGATGAACAGCCTATTCAAGGACAGTCTAGTATCCTATTGACTTCGAATGAACAGGGAGAAGTTAGTATCAAAGGTCTGCAAGTAGGAGATTATGTTGTAAAAGAAAAAGAAGCACCCAATTGGATTGATTTTGATCCACTAAGTTCAAATGAACTCAAATTCTCCATAAACGAAAATGATACAGAGGGAGTCAGTTTACCTATTTATAACAAGAAAAAGGTTACGAACATCACAGCAACTAAAATTTGGAACGGTGGAACCACTCCCAGACCAAGTATTTATTTCAAATTATTCAGAGCAAGTACAAACAATTGGGAACCAGTTCCTGATGCAGAAACAAAACGATTAGATAATGGAATAACTTCAGTGACTTGGGAAGATATCCAACAGTATGATGATAGCGGAAACGAATATACGTTTAAAGTGCAAGAAGTAGACCAAAACGGAAATGATTACGTCCCTTCAGGTTATCAAAAAATTGAAAACGGGCTAGTCGTTACCAATGAGAATAAAGAAGTCATTTCAGTCTCAGGACAAAAAACATGGGAAGACAATGAGAATCAAGACGGCAAACGACCGACGACGATCACAGTGAATCTATTAGCCGACGGTCAACCGATCCAACACAAAGAAGTAAGTGAAAAAGATGATTGGCGCTATCGTTTCACAAATCTGCCAAAATACAAAGACGGCCAAGAAATCATTTATACAGTAACGGAAGACAACGTACCAGAATACAGTACGACGATTGAAGGGTATAACATCAAAAACAGTTATACACCGGGCAAAACTAGCCTAAGTGCTACTAAAGTATGGGATGATGGAAATAACCAAGACGGGGTACGACCTCAAAGTATCCAAGTCCAGCTGTATGCTAATAACCAAAAAATAGGCGAAGCAGTAGAACTGAGCGAGGAGAATCACTGGACGACCACATGGAACGAATTGGCAGAAAAGGCGAAAGGTCAAGCTGTCACTTATCGAGTGGAAGAGTTGACCAAAGTAGCTGGCTATACCAGTGAAGTTAAACAAACAAAGGATGGAAACAACATTATTACCAATACCCATGTGCCAGAAACCAAAGAGGTCTCAGGACAAAAAACATGGGAAGACAATGAGAATCAAGACGGCAAACGACCGACGACGATCACAGTGAATCTATTAGCCGACGGTCAACCGATCCAACACAAAGAAGTAAGTGAAAAAGATGATTGGCGCTATCGTTTCACAAATCTGCCAAAATACAAAGACGGGCAAGAAATCATCTATACAGTAACGGAAGACAACGTGCCAGAATACAGTACGACAATTGACGGGTATAACATCAAAAACAGTTATATACCGGGCAAAACAAATATAGCTATACCAGGTAACCACATAAAACCGTGGAAAAATTTTCCAGAGAAGACAGAGAGAGAGAAAATTAGAAATCTATTCTCTCAAAAATTGCAAATATTTGCTCATACAGGGGAATCTAGCGAACAAAGAACCAATTATATTAGTAAGAGAGCTGTACCTAAACAGATAACAAATAAATCAAAAAGCATTCTTCCTAAAACAAGTAGTAAAAAATCTAGTTTTGCTGTAATCATTGGTTTATTGATAGTAACTATCTGTACAGGGATATTCTTACAAAAATATAAAAAAGTTTAGATAGAATACCCGTGGTGCTAGTTAATTTTTTCCTAGAGGAAAATGTCTAAACATGTTGGTAAATCAACAAAAAAACGC